>OHPI01000970.1_pt1 | contig 17121 bp, 16 predicted proteins | sample 1577651 | NCBI WGS metagenome assembly OHPI01 (sample SAMEA3879578, study PRJEB24766) | human gut metagenome | biome: human-associated habitat; feature: feces | place: USA | collected 1985/1987
GCCCGAAGTCACTTGCGAGCTTCTCGGCGGCTTGCCGGGGGTTCAGGTCGAACAGCTTGGCGGTGAGGTCGATGGCATCTCCGTTGGCTCCACAGCCAAAGCAATAATAATAGGTGTCGTTCAGCTTCATGCTGGGGTCGCTGTCGGAATGGAACGGACAGCACACCATGCCATGGCGGTCGGGCTCCATGCCGTACATCTCTCCCACCTGCCGAACGGTGATGGCGGACTTGATCTTTTGATATAAACTCAAAATTTCTCCTTTGGTCAAAGGTTTTGGTACGAATCAATTTGATCCCTGCCACGTTCAAAGCCGGTCTCCCTTGCTGCCTCCCGACAGGAAATCTTTTTGGACTCTGTGTCGGCCCCATGCAGGGCGCTCGCTCCCCCGATGGGAGGTCTTGGCGGTCTGGGCAGTTCGGACGGTCATTCTGTTCTCAAGGTTCTGTTATGAAAGATATTTCAGAGGGCTTTCGCGGGAAGCCCTTAATATGTTCGCTGCTGGGGAGTTAATATGTTTTCTTTCTGTCTATAGGATAGCACCTCCATGGCCGCTGTGCCGTATATCCATAATGTCGGAAAACAGGTGCAGAAACTGCAAAATTCCACGCTTATGGACAGGAACAGCCGGAAGTGGTATACTGTGCAAAAAACATCGGAGGTGCGACCATGAACATCAAGCTGACACTGGGAGAACGGCTCAAAGACCTGCGTGTGGAGCGGAATCTGAAGTTGGAAACGCTGGCAGAGCAGACGGGTCTGTCCAAATCGGCACTGTCGAAATATGAGAGCGACGATGTGACCGACCTCAGCATTTATGCCGTGACAACGCTGGCTGAGTTCTATGGCGTGACCACCGACTACCTGCTGGGTGTGACGGAAAACAAAAAACGCCCAGATGCAGTCCTTTCGGACTTGCATCTGAGCGATGGTGCAGTGGACGTATTAAGGAATGGAAAATTCAATCATCGGCTGCTAAGTGAGCTGATCGTGCATGAGAATTTCCAGCGGTTCATGACCGATCTGGAAATCTATGTGGATGGATATGTCAGCGCAAACATTCAAAACCTCAATGCCGGTCTGGAAGCAACGCGGCAAATGCTGAAAAAGAAGTATGCAGCAGATGAAAATGATCTGTACATGAGCACCTTGAAGCTGGGGCAGATCGATGAAGATGAGTACTTTGGCCGGGTCTTGTATGATGAACTGGTGGATATCCTGAAGAACATCAAGACGGAACACCGCAAGGACAAGACCACTTCGGATGGTGCAATGGTCGATAACCTGATGAAGGAACTGGAGGATGCACAGAAACTTGAAGGGTCTGCGGATGAAAAGAAGATCCGAACGGCATTGAAGGCAATCGGCATCAACTACGATAAGCTGACAGAAGATGAAAGAAAGCTGATAAAGAAGATCCTTTATAAAACGGCAATGCTGAAACCGGGGACACTTGCAGGCAACCGGGGAAAGCACAGACGCTGATCATTTGCCTTGCGGTTTATAGGAGAAACGCTGCTGCGGCAGGAAGGAAAACGTACACCATTGGTTCCTCTGCAAGCCTGTGCTGGGTGGCAAAGACCGTCAACTGCCACGCCCATCCGCGCATCCTTCTGCCACAGAACAGGTGCTTGCCGGAGCCTCTCGCAGCCCCTTTTCCGCATCAGCCGGAACCAAGGTGTAACACACTAGACTTTGCAAGCAAAGTCGTGTGCCAAAGGGATGCTGCCTCTCGCCTGTCGGCTCGGTCAGGTGCTTCAAAATGCGCTGCATTTTGAGGTCGCCACTGGCGACCCGCACCCCTTTGGAAACCCATCAAAATAGAAAAGCCGGATGCCAATCTTAAAGTAGATGACACTCGGCTTTTTATAGGTTACCGCATTTGTGCACAGAATTCTTCAAAGGTATTGGTTTTAAGCAATTCAAGGGTGCGGGATGTGGAGTTGAACAATTCCACGATCCTGTCGAAGGCGGGTTTAAAGAACTTCATCTCAGCTTCGGTAATGCCGATCATCAGAACGAAATGCACCGTTTTCTTTTTCCACGGAATTGGCATATCATTATGGATAACACAGATGAAGGAACGGTCGGCGTACTGATTGATGGCGTGAGGCACAGCCAGTACATCGGTGAAGGCGGTACTGGAAAACGATTCGCGCTGCAGAACGTCCTGTACAAATTCCTCTTTCGCATAGCCATGTTTGACACACTGTTCTCCCATGAACTGAATGTAGGCTGCGGCATCGGACAGACTCACGTTGCGGAAATACAGTTCTTTGTGCAGTAGGCTCTGCAAAAACTGGTGGGCACGGGCAAGTTCCCGCTCGGTGCTGATGGAGCTTAGCTGGGCGCGGATACCTTCACAGTTGGCTTTCGTCAGGATCGGGCTGATCTGCACCATATGCGGATGCTGTATGCCCAGCGGCAGGGTTGTCAGCACAAGGTCGCATTCCGGCTGACGGTTGAGGTACCGGTTCAGGGGCAGAACTTCCTTTACGATGATCTGGTTGGCAAAAGCAACATTGATCTCGTGGATCAGCTGCCGTGCCAGCATATGGTAGGACTCCACAATCACTACACAGGTGGCGTGTTCCCGGCTCTGCTTGTTGTTCTCCAGATAGGAACCAATGTGAAACGCAATGAATGCGATTTCGTCCTCGCTCACTTCGATATGGTAGATCTGCGCAAAGCGGTGTGCAAAGTAGACCGCCATATCGTAGACAGGGGCATAGTCTTTCTTGAACTGCAGCGCAATGGGATTGGGGTAGCTGATATGGAAGGCACATCGCTGCTGCGCATAATACATGTGCAGGGAGAACTGCAGGATATAGTCGTTGTCAAATTCCGGGGTGCAGTACCGCTGGGACATCATGGAAAGGATGGAAGCCACATTGTGGATGAACTCCGGGCTGATGACGCACTGGATATCCACGGTTTCGTGCTCCACCGAAAGGGCAATCAGCATCAAAATCTGTTTATAATCCCGCTCCGGGATGCGGATGCTGTATTTTTGCTCGAAATTTGCCGAGATCATGTCGGCCAGATTCACGATGTCTTCCCGATCCTGAGAGGATGCCAGCAGCTCGTCTACCGAGATGGGCGGTTCTTTGTCGTCCAGCTCATTGCCGATGTTCAGTCGGATGAGGATGACCAGAATATGGATCAGCAGATTATTCAGCGCAAAATCGTTTAGAAATAGTTTGGACTCCTGACAGGTCGTGAACAGCTCCTGCATAATGCCATCGATATCCTGAGAGGGAAACAGCTGTTCCAACGCATCTTTAGAATTGAAAAAGCCGTAGGTGTTGCGCACGGCAAGGCTGCCGATCATTTTGCGACGGTTCTGCTCGCTGCCACGCAGATAGAACTGGTATTTCTGAGATTCGATGCGCAGGTCGTATTCTTTGGCGATCTCTTTTACCTGTGGGATGACGGTATTCAGAATGGTGCTGGAACTGACATACAGGGCTTCAGCTTCGTCAAAAGCGTTGACACCCTCCTTACTGGTCAATAGATCAGAGAGCACCTTCCAGACGCGGGATTCTGCTTCGTTGGGCAAGGTGTCCAGACTGGCAGTATGGCTTTCCAGACGGTAGCCCTCACGGGAGGAAGTAATAACGGCCTTGCCCTCCTCGTTGATGGCTTTGATGTAGTTGCGCACCGTCCGTTCACTGGTGCCGAGCATATTGGCAAGTGCTGCAGAGGAAATGCTCTGCGATGCGTCGGATAAGATCTTCAGCAGCTGCGTGCGCTTATCGGTTTTCATGCAGAGACACTCCTTCTATAAAAATACAGGCGAAAGACAGAATAAAAACTCATCTTATATAGTATAGCAAATGGAAGAAGAAAACAAAACCATACTTTTTTCCGCCTTGTTGGAAAGATGAGGAATTTGCCGGAATCGGGGAAAAACTTTGTTTTGTTTTCACAAACGGACCTGATATACTGAGCACAACGAAACCCGGAAGCGATTCCGGAGAAAAGAATTGTTTCATTGGATATGGAAAGGAGCAATTGTTATGACCCGTATCTTACTTGCCTGCGGCATTGGTGCTTCCACCGGCTTTATGGCCGCCAATATGCGCAAGGCCGCAAAGGCTCAGGGTTTGGATGTTTCCATCCACGCTGTGAGCAAATCTCAGGTGCCGGAGTACGCCGACAAGATCGACGTGCTGCTGCTTGGCCCCCACTTTTCAGCCGAGGTCCCCAAGTATAAGGAGATGCTGAAGGACCACAATGTGAAGGTGACTTCCATTGATCCGGACGACTATGCTGCATTGGATGGCGAAGCCATTCTGGAGTCGGCCCTCGAGTTTTATGAAGAAGGTTGAAATGGGAGGAAAAAACTATGATGGAGAAGATTCAGGCGTGGATCGAGAAACATCTCGTTCCGGTCATTAACAAGATCACGTCGAACTTCTGGTTCGGCATCGTGGCAGATGCGGTCCTGTTCATTGTTCCGTTCTCGATGGTCAGTGCCATCCCGTCCCTGTGGGCCATCCTCCGCCGCTTTGTTCCGGTGCTGCCGGACATCAGCCCGCTGAGCACCTTCTCGTTTGGTCTGATTGGTCTGTTCGTGGTATTCGTGATCCCCTACAACTGCCTGCAGAAGATCGAAAAGAAAGACCGCTCCATGATCGCAGGCTTTACCGGCATCGGTGCCTACATGATGTGCATGAACTTTCAAACGGTGGACGGCGGCTCGCTGGTTTCCATGAACAAGTTCGGCGCAGGCGGTATGTTCACTGCTATGGTGGTCGGTCTGATGGTGGCTGTCATCTACAAGCTGCTGGCCAAGTATTCCTTCTTTGGTGAGGACAGTGTGATCCCCGACTTTGTTAAGAACTGGTTCGACAACATCGCGGCCATCCTCATCAGCCTGACCGTTGCCTATCTGTTCACCTACATTGCAAAGATCGATGTGTTTGCCATGGTGCAGATCCTCATGAAGCCGGTTACCAGCTTTGCACAGAGCGCACCTGGCGTCATTATGATCGTGTTCCTGCAGAATGTGTTCTACTTCTTCGGTGTCTCCGGCTGGGTGTTTACCCCTGTTACCCGCAGCATTACGCAGGCTGCTATTGCTGAGAATGCAGAACTGGTAGCTGCCGGCCTTGCGCCCAAGAATATCTACGCTTACGGTTTCAGCCGTTATCACCACATCGGCGGTCAGGGCGCTACCCTTCCGCTGGCACTGTTCATGCTGCGTGCAAAATCCAAGAAGTTCCGTCTGCTGGGCAAGGCTACGCTGGTGCCCTCCATCTTCAACATCAACGAGCCTTTGCAGTACGGTGCAGTCGTCGGCAACCCCTTTATGCTGATCCCCACCGTGCTCATCGCCATCATCCTGCCCGGCTTCTCCTACCTGTGGTTCGCCATGGGCTGGGGCACCATCAACTACGTCAACTTCGATATGAACTTTGCCCCCAACGCCGTGTCTGCCTTCTTCATGTCCGGCGGCGACTGGCGCAACGTTCTGCTGATCTGCATCAACTTCGTGCTGGCTGCGCTGATCTGGTATCCGTTCTTTAAGGCAGCGGACAAAGCAGAGTGCAAGAAGGAAGCCGAGCGCGAAGCCGCCAAGGCCGCCAAGAAGGCTGCCAAGGCTGCGGCAAAGGCATAATTGTTTCGAGTAAGATAAGAGGAAAATGAGGGAGAGGTAACATCCTATGGAAGAAAACGCAAAGCGCGATATCAATATGGTGGCGATGGAAGTCATCATGAACGCAGGCGATGGCCGCGACAAGATCGACGAAGCACTGGCCGCTATGGCCGAGGGCAAGCTGGACGAGGTGGACAAGCTGCTGGAAGAGGCAGAAGCTCTGATCGTCAAGGCACACAACGCCCAGACCGAGGTCATTCAGAGTCAGGTCAGCGGTGAGAGCATGGAGTACTCCCTGCTGTTCGTCCATGCGCAGGATACGGTCATGACCATCACCACCGAGCTGCGCATGACCCAGAAACTGCTGCCCATCGTCAAGATGCTGCTGAACAAGAAAGGAGATTGAACCATGGCAAAGACATTCCCGGAAGGATTCCTCTGGGGCGGCTCCACCGCCGCCAACCAGATCGAAGGTGCATGGAACGAGGGCGGTCGAGGCCCGGCTACTTCAGACTTCGCCCGCCTGATCACCAAACAGATCCGTGATACCGAGGGCACCTTTGATGTGCATGTGCCCCACAATGCAGCCTCCAAGGAAATGGTGGAGGACATGAAGGCTCACCCGGAAAATTGGGAGCTGCCCAAGCGCCGCGGTATCGATTTCTATCATACCTATAAGGATGATATCAAGCTGTTCGCCGAGATGGGCTTCAAGGTGTTCCGCATGAGCATCAGCTGGAGCCGCATCTTCCCCAACGGTGATGATGCCATCCCCAACGAAGAGGGTCTGAAGTTCTACGATGCAGTGTTCGACGAGCTGCACAAGTACGGCATTGAGCCGCTGGTCACCCTGTCCCATTTTGATACACCGCTGCATCTGGCCGAGGAGTACGGCGGCTTCCTCAGCCGCCACACCGTAGAGGCCTTTGAAAAGTATGCCGAGACGGTCATCCGCCGCTACAAGGGCAAAGTCAAGTATTGGCTCACCTTCAACGAGATCAACAATGTGCTGTCCAACCCCTTTACCAGCAGCGGCGTCATCTTTGACGGCGCACCGGAACCCAGCAGCTGCAACCCCTATCTGGGCCACTGGCAGGAGAAGTTCCAGGCTGTGCACAACCAGTTCGTGGCAAGCGCTCTGGCAACGAAAAAGCTGCACGAGATCGACCCGGATGCCAAGATGGGCAACATGCTCTGCCGTCTGGAGAACTACGCCGAGTCCCCGAAGCCCGAGGATCAGCTGCAGGTCATGTTCGAGGATCACTTCAACTGGTTCTTCACCGATGTGCAGGCCACCGGTGAGTATCCCTACTATATGCAGCGCTTCTTTGATGAGAACAACATCCACATCGAGATGGGCAAGGATGATACGAAGATCCTCAAAGAGGGTGCGGTGGACTTCATTACCATCAGCTACTACATGACCTACATCATGCGCTATAAGGGCAGCCCGGTGCCGCAGCCCATCGGCCGTCTGTTGTCCGATATCAAGAACCCCTACCTGCCCAAGTCCGAGTGGGGCTGGACCATCGACCCCATCGGCTTCCGTATCACCCTGAACCGCATTTATGACCGCTACCACAAGCCCATCTTCATTTCCGAGAACGGTCTGGGAGCCGTGGATCACTTTGATGAAAAGGGGCAGATCCAGGACGACTACCGCATCGACTACATGCGCGCCCATGTGGAGCAGCTGCGGGAGGCGATCGCAGATGGCGTGGACGTGTTCGGCTACGCATGGTGGGGCCCCATCGACCTGATCTCTTCCGGCACTTCCGAGATGACCAAGCGCTACGGCATGATCTATGTGGATCAGGATGACTACGGCAAAGGCACCGGCAAGCGCCTGCGCAAGAAGTCCTTCTACTACTATAAAAAGCTCATTGCTTCCAACGGCGCGGATCTGGAAAATGACGTGACGATCCCCGAAGAATAACCTGCATAACCGGAGACCCCATTCTGCAAAGGAGCAGAGCTGACCAACCACAGCTCTGCTCCTTTTTTGCGGTGGTACGGCTGCTATGTGAAACGGAGGAAACTGTATGATCGAAAAAGAAGAGCTGGATCGGTTTATAGCGTCCTGCAAGGATGAACAGGCAGAACTGCTCATGACGCTGGGTCGCATCCCGGCCCCCAGCCACCACGAGGAAAAGCGCGCTGCGTTCTGCAAAAAGTGGTTCGAGCACGAGGGCTGCAACGAGGTGTGGATCGATGAAGCCCAAAACGTAATCTGCAAGTTCAACTGTGATCAGTACGATGAGATCACCGTGATGATGGCTCACATGGACGTGGTCTTCAATGACACGGAAGAACTGCCTATGCGTCGTGACGGCGACATCCTGCGGGCACCCGGCATCGGCGATGACACTGCCAATCTGGTGAACCTGATGCTAGCCACCCGCTTTCTGGTGCAGCACAAAGACCGGTTGCACACCGGTCTGATGATTGTGGCCAACAGCTGCGAAGAAGGCCTTGGCAATCTGAAGGGCTGCAAGGAGATCTTCAATAACTACGGCGACCGTATCAGGAGGTTTTATTCCTTCGACGGTTATATGTCTCAGTGCACCAGCATCGCCGTAGGCTCCCACCGCTACCGGATGCAGGTGCAGTGCCCCGGCGGACACTCCTATCTGGACTTCGGCAAAGACAACGCGATTCAGATCGCTGCCGAGATCATTCACGAGCTGTACCGGATCACCCCGCCGCAGCAGGAATACACCACCTACAATGTGGGCCGCATTGAGGGCGGCAGCACAGTCAATTCCATTGCACAGGAAGTTACCCTGCTGTATGAGTACCGCTCTGCCAGTGAAGCGTGCCTGCAGGTCATGAAGGGGGAACTGAACCGGGTGGTGAATGAATTCCGCGCCAAGGGCAAAAAGATCAATCTGGAAGTGTTGGGCGTTCGCCCGGGCTGCGGCGATGGAGATAAGTCCGAGCTGAAAAAGTGGACATCAGAAAACGCCGCCTGCATCCGGCAGTATTATGAGGGCGAACTGGATTTTGGCCCCTATTCCACCGATGCCAACATTCCTCTCTCGCGCAATGTTCTGGCTAATACCATTGGCACCGTAAAAGGTGCCGGTGCCCACACCCGTGCCGAGTGGGTAGACCTGAAAAGTCTCCCGGCAGGACTTGGCATCGTATTGAGCCTGATGAACCGATATCTGGATTAAAAAGCAAAATGCCCGCCCACTGTGGCTTTTCCACAGCTGGGCGGGCATCATTTATATGGTAAATGGTTATTTACGCTGACTTTCCGAGATTTACGCTGAAAATACGCTGACTTGGCATGGTTTGCGCTGAATTTACGCTGAAATTGCGCTGAAAACGCGTAATCGCGCGAACAAAGCGCGAATAAATCCGGTTGACCGCGAACAAACTGCGAACAAAGATCGCACGGGCGCGCATTTTTCATGCGTGGGAAGGTGCGACGTGAAAGTGAGGATTTGCAAAAATAAACTGTAATACGATTGAATTTCGGAAAAGTGAAATCGCGCGCTGAAACGCGCGCCGCGCGATTAGCATTTATGCCGCACGTTTTCTAAGATTCAATCTTCCAGTCTGCCATGGTCGCAGCCGAGGGAAAGATAATGCTCAATCTCTTCGCCCAGAACAAGCTGGGTATACTCCAAGGGCTTGTTCCATAGCAGCCAATCCAGCTCTGCTCGCTGTGTCGAGGTGTTTCCATATTCGTCCTCAACGGCGATGCAGTCGATGGCAAGAGTGGTGCTACCCTCGAACCGGGCTTCCACCCGGTTGGTGTCCATGTTGTAGCGACAGGAAAGCAATTTCGTCATAATAGTATCCTCCAAGACTTGGTTTATGGTGTGCGGTCACTCGAACCAATGCCGTCAAGTCGTTGTCGGATGAAGTGGTTTTTAGTTTGTCCGGGAGTAAGTGCACGGTTTCTGCACGGTTTTTGCACGGTCGGTGTTATCCATGTCCGATGATGTAGGGCGCTGTATTGCATTGCAATCAGTGCCCTTTTTTGCATCAGGTGAGCAGTGCCAGGCGCAGCTTTGCCTTCATTTCCGGGTCGGCATCCTTGAGCAATTCCAAAAGAGCCGTCATGGAGATGGTGGGTTCGCCTGCGGCGGGTACAGCCTGCGGGCCGGAGGTGTCGGGCTTGGCATAGAAGCCGCTTTCAAACTTCATCAGCCGGAACCAAGGTGTAACGCACTAGACTTTGCAGGCAAAGTCGTGTGCCAAAGGGGTGCTGCCTCTCGCCTGTCGGCTCGGTCAGGTGCTTCAAAATGTGCTGCATTTTGAGGTCGCCACTGGCGACCCGCACCCCTTTGGAAACCCAAGAGAAACGCCCATCAACTGCGCTGCTCGTCCTCGGCCAGTGCGCTGATCCGCTTGACCATGGGGTGCTGCAGAAACTTCTGCTTATTTACAGTATACCTCGTGCGTGCTATACTAAAATCAGTACCCTTTTCACGCATCGTTTTTGCGAAACAGTTGTTTTTTAAGAGAGAGTGACCTTATGAACAAAAAGATTACGATCCGTGATGTGGCACAGGCAGCGGGCGTTTCCATCAGCACGGTCCATCAGGCACTGAACGACAAGCCTGGCGTCAGTGAGGTCACCAGGGAGCATATCCGGAGGATCGCGGATGATCTGGGTTACCGGCCCAATAAAATGGCTTCCGGCCTGAAACGCCGCACCCAGCGTGTGGCTGTGCTTCTGCCGGATGAGGTGGGCCGAAACCGCTTTTATTATCCGCCTTTGTGGCAGGGTGTGCGGGACTACTTGAAAAACTCTGAAGATCTGAACGTGGAGTGTACTGAGTTCAGTTTCCCCAATGAGATCGGCCCTTTCCACTCCCGTGGAGTGGAAGAGGTGCGCGCTCTGCTGGCCGAGGACAAACTGGACGGCCTGCTGACAGTGGGTCACATGGAAGCTATGACAATGCAGGAGTGGCAGCATGCCCGGGATGCCGGCGTGGCAGTGGTGCAGGTGGGGTTTAGAAACCCGAAGATCGCACCGCTGTGCAGCGTGCAGCCCGACTATGAGGTCATTGGACGGACGATGGCGGAGCTGATCTTCAGCCATATCCCCTCTTTCGGCAGTGTGGTGCTCTGTGCCGGAAATCCCAAATGGGAGCAGCATGCCCGCATCGTGCAGGGGTTTGAGGATTACATGCAGGAGAACGGTGCGCAGAACCGCATTTATCTGGACAATTCCTGCTGCATCGGCTCAGAGGCACAGAGGAACATCCTGAATCTGCTGGAAAAGCCGGATGTTGCGGCCTGCTGCAGTGTGCTGTCGCAGGGGAGTGTGATGCTCGTGCAGGGGCTGCAGCAGTGCGGCAAAGCGGGTAAAGTGTTCGCGGTGGGCAGCGACGTATTCGAAGAAAATCTGGACGCTCTGCGGAGCAGAATCCTGGACAACATCGTGCAGAAAAACCCTTACGCTCAAGGGTATCTTGGCATCAAAGCACTGGTGGAATATCTCGTGCAGGGCAAGGCTCCGGAACAGCGAACCATTTACGTGGGCTCTGAAGTGGTGTTCCGCAGCAACGCTGTGATGTATGACCGGGACAATTTCCGGGGGCTGCTGCTCTGAAAACAAAAAACATGAAAAAGGCGGACTGGTTTCCAATCAGTCCGCCTTTTTCATGTAAATGGAGAAGTAAAAAGAGCAAGCAGTAAACGTCAAAAAGTCAGTGGGATCAGCCCTTGTACTCGAGCTTGCGGTAGCTGCGGCAGCTCTTCTCGATCAGATCCCAATCCAGTTCGGCACCCACGCCCGGACCCTGCGGCACATGGATGATGCCATGTTCGTCAATGGGCAGTTTGCCCTTCATGGGCAGGGTGTAGTTTTCTTCCGGTACGAAGTACTCGAAGTACTCACAGTTCTTGATGGCGCAGCTGACATGCAGGTTGACAAGATCCATGTAGTTCATGGTGGTGGTGTGGATCTCGCAGTTCAGGCCGAATGCTTCTGCCAGATGTGCGATCTTCAGCGTGCCGGTGATGCCGTCCTTCCAACTGACATCCGCGCGGACGATATCGGCAGCGTGCTGAGCAATGACCTGCGCCACACCCCAGTGGCAGCCGCGGGTGGTCTCGGTGGCAGCGATAGGGATATCCAGTGTGCGGCACAGCTCGGTGTATTTATACAGCTCAAAGTCGCGGAAGGGCTCTTCGAACCACTTATAATTCAGCCTTTCCAGCTGACGCCCCACGGTGACGGCTTCGTTGATGGTATAGTCGCCCACGGGGTCGGTCATCAGCAGGTAGTCGGGGCCGACAGCGTCGCGGATGGCCTGATGCACTTCCATATCAAAGCTGACCGGCCCGCCCGGATGGGCTTTGTAGCCGGGAATGCCTTTGCTCTGGTAGTAGAGAGCCTCGTCCACATACTCCTTAACAGTGCCGTGGAAGTTGCCGCTGGCATAGACCGGCAGGCTGTCGCGGCAAGCGCCGATGTACTTATAAAGAGGAAGCCCGGCTTCCTTGGCACAGATATCCCACAAGGCTACATCCACGGGGCCGGGCAGGAACACGGGAAAGAATGCCTCATGACGGTCGATGGTCCACAGTTCCTGGAAGATGGCCTCACGGTCATGGGGGTCACGTCCCAGAACAACAGGGCCGATGCTCTCCTGTAAGTAAGCTTCGCTCACAGCGCCGCTGCGGGCTGCCATGCAGGTGGCAACGCCCTCAATGCCGGTGTCGGTGGTCAGTTTGATGGCGATGACATCCCAGCCCATTTTGGCACCGCCCTGACGCTTTTCGTCAAACAGGCAACGGCCGCGCTCGACCCACCAGGTCTCGAACTTGGTAATGATCATAAAAATGCTCCTCTCGTTGATCGTGTTAAAGGAATTGGCTGCTTGATAACCGGAATTTTGCTTTGCGGAAAAGAATCTTTAACGGAAACACGTCAATAAAATATAACCGAAACGTTTTGCTTGATTATAATGCAAAAGCACATAAAAGTAAAGAGATTACAGAATTTTGGTTGGAAAATCGTCACACTGCAAAAACGATTTGGTCAAAAACTATGCTATATGACAAAAATATATCCGAAACAGACGAAAAAATTGAAAAACATTGACCTTGCGCACAAGACGTGCTAAAATATTGCCAAAGAAAGCTACAAAAACGTTTTTGTAGCAAGGAGCAGGCGGGACACGAAGACGCTGCCCCGAACACATATCCGACACACGATGCCAAGAAAAAAGGAGATTTCTTATGAAAAAAGCAATTTCTCGTCGTGACTTCCTGAAGGTTGTTGGCGTTTCTGCCGCAGCGCTGGGCATGACCGCATGCGGCGGTTCTTCCGCTTCCACCTCTACTTCCACCGCAGCTTCCTCCACTGCCTCTTCTGCAGCAGCAGGTGCAGGCGAGGGCGGCTCCGGCAATGACTACAAGCTGACATGGAACGAGGTCAACGGCGAGGACTACGGCGCAACCGTTGGCGCACACACCTTTGCTGAGAAGATCGAAGAGCTGTCCGGCGGTCACATCACCATTGACCTGTACATCAACGGCACGCTGGGTTCCGAGGCTGAGTCCATGCAGGGCATCCAGATGGGTACTCTGGATATCTTCCGCGGCAACGCTTCTTCTCTGCCCAACTACGGCGCTGAACTGATCGGTACCACCGGCCTGCCGTATGTCTTTAAGGATATGGCACAGTTTGAGGATGTGGCTGAGAGCAGTCTGGGCGACGAGCTGCTGCAGAGCGTGGAAGATGCCAACTGCGGTTATGTTGCTCTGGGCTGGCTGGTCGAAGGTCCTCGCAGCATGTTCATCACCCCGAAGGTCTACGAGCGTCTGGGCAAGCCCACCGAATTCACGCTGGACAAGATGAAGGGCCTGAAGGTCCGCGTGCCCGAGACTGACCTGATGATCAACACCATGGATGCTCTGGGCGCTTCCGCCACCGCAATCGCTTACTCTGAGCTGTACACCTCTCTGCAGTCCGGCGTCGTCGATGCTGCTGAGAACGGCGTTACCTCTTACATGAGCAACAGCTTCAACGAAGTTGCCCCCTACTTCATCACCGATGCACACACCTTTGGCTGCGGCGTCATCCTGATGAACGCTGACAAGTGGAACGGCTTCAACGATGCCGAGAAGGGCTGGATCAAGGAAGCCGCTCTGGCCGCACGTTCCGCCTGCTACGAGTACAACCAGAAGCAGGAGCAGGCCTGCTTCGATTCCTTCGCCGACAAGGGCATCACCAAGCTGGAGGTTTCCGATATCGAAAAGTGGCAGGAGGCCTGCGCACCTCTGTATGAAAAGCAGAGCACCGACGCTCAGGACATCATCGCTAAGATCCAGGGCGGCAACTACTGATCCCTGCCGAGACGTTTTGACGAACCAATAAAGGACGAACGTTCCCCACGGCTGGCAGCGGTCGTGGGGAATTTTAGAAAAACGAACAATCAAGGAGCCGATTATGGACAAATTCAGAGCCGTATGGGAAAAGATCGACGCCGTGCTGTTCCAGCTTCTGCGCCATGTCTGCGCAGTGATCCTGGGAGCTCTGGTAGCGGTGGTCTTTTTTATCTTCTTTGGGCGTTATGTGATGCACCATTCTCCCATGTGGGGCGAGCCGTTCTCCCTGCTGTGTCTGGTATGGCTGAGCCTGCTGGGCAGTGTGCTGGTGGTGCGCAAGAACGAGCACCTGGCCGTTACGATGTTTGACGAAAAGCTGGGCGAAAAGGGTGTCTTTCTCACAGATATTCTGGCGTCTGTCTGTGTGTTTGCTTTCTCCATCTTCCTGATCGTGTACGGCATCAAGCTGGCACAGTCGGGCGCAAGCAACAACATGGCCGGCATCAATGTGCCCTATGCCTTTATGTACAGTGCACTGCCTGTGACCGGCGTGCTGAACATCTTTGCGCTGATTGGCCACTGGGTGCTGGGTCGAAAGGAGAAAAAGTAAATGTCTACTGCAACGATCGCAACCATCCTGCTGCTGGGCGTGTTCCTGGTGCTGGTTTTCCTCCGAGTGCCCGTGGTATATGCCATTGGTGTGGCTTCTCTGCTGGATTTCTTCTATCTGGGCATCAACCCCATGCAGATGGCTCTGAAATTTGTCAGCAATCTGAACTCCTATACGCTGCTGGCGGTGCCCTTCTTCATCCTGATGGGTGAATTGATGAGCGCGGGCGGCATCACCGATACCCTGATCGCTTTCTCAAAGGAACTGGTCGGCTGGATGCATGGCGGTGCTGCCATGGTCAACGTGGTGGCCTCCTTCTTCTTCGGCGGCATCTCCGGCTCTTCTTCCGCCGACTGTGCCTCTCTGGGCCCCATCGAGATCAAGATGATGGAAGAGCAGGGCTATGACCGCGAGTTCTCCACCTGCCTGACCATGGCATCCTCCGTTGAAGGCATTCTGGTTCCCCCCTCTCAGAACATGGTTATCTTCACTCTGGCTGCTGCCGGCGTCACCACCGTTTCCATCGGCCAGCTGTTCGTGGCCGGCTACATGCCCGGCGCTGTGCTGAGCATCGTGCTGATGATCTACTCCTACTACTACTCCAAGAAGATGAACATCCCGGTCACCGGCAAGTTCAACCTGAAGAACTGCATCAAGGCGTTCTTCAAGGCCATCTGGGGCATGCTGGCTGTTATGTTCGTGGTCGTCGGCGTTATCGCCGGTGTCTTTACCACCACCGAGTCCGCCGCTGCTGCCGTTGTGTGGTCGCTGTGCGTCGGCCTGTTCATCTACAAGGGCTTCTCCTTCAAGGATATCCCCCACATCTTTGCAAACGTCGTGGAGACTCTGGGCAAGGTGCTGATCCTGCTGGGCGTGTCCGGCGCATTCACCTACCTGCTGACCTATCTGCGCATCCCCACCATGATCGCTACCGGCCTGTTCTCCATTACCAGCAACAAGATCGTCATTCTGGTCCTGCTCAACATCCTGATGTTGTGTCTGGGCTGCCTGATCGAGATGGCCTGCCTGATCCTGATGCTGACCCCCGTCATCCTGCCCATCTGGATGCAGCTGGGTCTGTCCCCCATCCATCTGGGCATTGTCATGGTGCTGAACCTCGGCATCGGCCTGCTGACCCCTCCCGTCGGCTCCACCCTGTTCATCGGCTCTGCCATTTCCGGCATCAAGATCGAGACCCTGGCCAAGAAGATGGTGCCGTTCTACATCACCATGTTCATTGCGCTGATCATCCTGACCTACTTCCCGCAGACCTTCATGTGGCTGCCGAACCTGCTGTACTAAGCGCGTATGGAAACAATGAATCTGCCGCTGGGGGCGCGGCTCTGGATCGCAGATGCCCCCAAAGACCCCAAAGGAATGATCCTGATCTGCCCCGGCGGCGGATACCAGTGGCTTTCGCCGCGTGAGGCCCAGCCGGTGGCCCGCGCCTTTGCCGCCGCCGGCTGGGCGGCTGCGGTGGTGTACTACACCGTTCGCGAAAAGCCCGGCCAACCTCCGCTGGGCACCCTGCCGGTGCGCCAGCTGGGCGAAGCACTGCAGACCATGCAGCAGCGTTTCCCGGCACTGTCGGCGCTGGTCTGCGGCTTCTCCGCAGGCGGCCATCTGGCAGCATCGTACGGTGTGTTCTGGAAAAAGAAAACATTCCTTGCAGAAGAACTTGGCGTAGACGCAGAGCAGCTTCGTCCGAACGGTCTGCTGTTATCCTACCCGGTTATCACATCCGGTCCGAAAGCGCACCGCGGATCCTTCACCAATCTGCTGGGAGACCGGTACGATGAGCTGGTAGACGAGATGTCTCTCGAGAATCAGGTCAGCCTCGATACGCCGAAGACCTTCCTGTGGCATACCGCGCCGGACGACTGCGTGCCGGTAGAAAATTCCATTCTGTTCTTTACAGCACTGCATGCACTGGAGATTCCGGTAGAAATGCATATTTATCCGGTCGGCGGCCACGGCCTTGGCCTTGCAAGCGAGGAGACACAGAGCTATGAATACCAGAACGCAGTACGCGAAGAGTGCCAGAGCTGGATTTCACTGGCACTGAGCTGGATGCAGCATTTATAAAAAAATGTCCCAGAAGGGAGAACAAAGATGAAAGTATTAATTGTAGTAGATATGCAGAATGATTTTATCGACGGAAGTCTCGGCACGAAAGAGGCGGTCGGGATTGTTGACCACGTTGCAGAGGTGATGGATTCGTTTGACGGAGCTGTTATCTGCACCAGAGATACCCATTTTGCGGATTATCTGGAAACGTCCGAGGGCAGAAAACTTCCGGTAGAGCATTGTATCGAAGGAACGAAGGGTCATGCACTGCAGGATACAATTCAGAAAATGGCGGAGAAAAAACAGGCCGTGGTGATGAATAAAATCACCTTCGGTGCAAAAAATCTGCCGGAGGAGATCGAAAAACTGGCAGGCGGCGTGCCGGAATCCATCGAACTCGTGGGACTCTGCACCGACATCTGCGTGATTTCCAATGCCATGCTGCTGAAAGCATTTTATCCGGAGGTGCCGATTTCGGTCGATGCATCCGCGTGCGCGGGCGTAACGCCGCAGAGTCATAAAAATGCATTGGAAGCTATGAAAA
>OHPI01000972.1_pt1 | contig 17088 bp, 14 predicted proteins | sample 1577651 | NCBI WGS metagenome assembly OHPI01 (sample SAMEA3879578, study PRJEB24766) | human gut metagenome | biome: human-associated habitat; feature: feces | place: USA | collected 1985/1987
CCCCCGCTGCGGAACCAGCTTCCTCATTCTGGTAGTCATCGTCAGCGTCTTTCTCTACAGTGTCCTGCCGTGGAGCAGTACCAGCCTCCGTGTGGTCTTCAAGCTGCTGCTTCTGCCTGTGGTCATGGGCATCAGCTACGAGCTGCTGAAATGGTGCGGCCGCTCGGATAACCTCGCGACCCGCATCATCCGCCAGCCCGGTCTCTGGGTGCAGCGGCTGACCGTCTTTGAACCCGACGACAGCATGATCGAGGTGGCCATTGCCGCCGTGACGCCCGTTTTGCCCGAAAAGCCGGAGGACGGAATATGGTGAGCGAAGGAATGCTGCCCCGGGCCGCCGTCCGGGAAGTGGAAGAGCGTCTGACGGCGGCAGGCTGTCCCGATGCGGACTTCGACGCCCGGGAGCTGTTCCGGCTGGCCACAGGTCGGGACGCCCGGCTCACAGACCGCCCGCTGGACGCCGACGAAGCGGCCAGACTGGAGGCGCTGACCCTCCGCCGCGCAGCCCGGGAGCCTTTGCAGTACCTCTGCGGCAGCTGGCCCTTCCTCGACTTTGAGCTGGCCGTGGGGCCGGGGGTGCTCTGCCCCCGCGCCGACACCGAGGTGGTGGCCGAAGCTGCTGCCGGGATGCTGGCAGGCGTGGAAACGCCGCATGTGCTGGATCTTTGCGCCGGAACAGGCTGTCTTGGCCTCGGCGTCAAGCGGCTCTGCCCGGCGGCGGTCGTTACCTGCGTGGAAAAAAGCCCGGAGGCCTATGCCTACCTCGAAAAGAACACCCGTCTGGCCCTGAAGGGGCAGGGCGGCAGCACCGAAAATGTGCTGGATGCTTCGCCCTTTGAGGCACCGGCCTTCGATTGGGGCTTCCGGACTGCCCGCGCTGCGGAGCCGGTGGAAGGCGACCTCTTCACCTACTGGCAGACCCTGCCCGACGGGCAGCTGGACCTCATCGTCTCCAATCCGCCCTACCTGACGGCGCAGGAGATGCGGGAGCTGCAGCCCGAGGTGGCGAAAGAGCCTGCCATGGCGCTGGAGGCCGGGGACGACGGACTCGTATTTTACAGGGCCATCGCGGAACACTACCAGAAGGCCCTCCGCCCCGGCGGTGCGCTGGCGCTGGAGATCGGCTGGCAGCAGCGGGAGGCTGTGGAGACCCTGCTGGAAGCAAACGGCTGGGTGGACATCACCTGCCGGAAGGATTTTGGCGGCAACGACCGCTGCGTAATGGCCCGCAGAGCAGAATAAGCGTGAGAAAATAAAAAATATCTACAACTATCTGTTGTCATATCTGAAATCTGTGATATACTATAGAGGAAAGAATCGGTACAGCACAGCCTGCACCCCGCAGGTAAAGCGATAAAGGAGCAGCACGCTATGGCAAAAAATCAGAACAACAATGTCGCCCCCGCCACCCAGAAGACGGAGCCGGGCGCAAAGAAGGATGCGCTGGCAACTGCGCTGGCCCAGATCGAAAAGCAGTTCGGCAAGGGCGCCATCATGAAGCTGGGCGATAACACCGCCATGCAGGTGGACGCCATCTCTACCGGCAGCCTCGGCCTCGACCTCGCGCTGGGCGTGGGCGGTGTGCCCCGCGGACGTATCATCGAGGTGTTCGGACCGGAATCCAGCGGTAAGACCACACTGGCCCTCCACATCCTCGCCGAGGCTCAGAAGAAGGGCGGCGAGGTGGCCTTCATCGACGTCGAGCACGCCCTTGACCCGGCCTATGCCTCGGCGCTGGGCGTCAACATCGACGAGCTGCTGGTCAGCCAGCCCGACACCGGCGAGCAGGCGATGGAGATCTGCGAGGCGCTGGTGCGTTCCGGTGCCATCGACGCCATCGTTGTGGACTCTGTGGCCGCTATGGTGCCCCGCGCCGAGATCGAGGGCGAGATGGGCGACAGCCATGTCGGCCTGCAGGCACGTCTGATGAGTCAGGCCATGCGCAAGCTCACCAGCGTCATCGGCAAGACCAACACCGTCTGCGTCTTCATCAACCAGCTGCGTGAGAAGGTGGGCATCGTCTACGGCAACCCCGAAGTCACTACCGGCGGCCGCGCACTGAAGTATTATTCCTCTGTCCGCATCGACATCCGCCGCGTCGAGGGCCTGAAGGACTCTTCCGGCCAGTTCATCGGCAACCACACCCGCGCAAAGATCGTCAAGAACAAGGTGGCCCCTCCGTTCCGTGAGGCAGAGTTCGATATCATGTTCGGCGAGGGCATCTCCAAGATGAGCGAGCTCATCGATGTGGGCGTAAAGCTGGGCATCGTGCAGAAGAGCGGCGCATGGTTCAACTATGGCGATATCCGTCTGGGTCAGGGCCGCGACAACGCAAAGCAGTTCCTGAAGGACAATCCCGAGATCGCAAACGACATCGAGGGCCAGATCCGCGCCAATGCCGACAAGCTGTACGCTTCCCGCCGCCCGGCTGGCAAGAATGCTTCTTCCAAGGCCGAAGAGCCTGCAGAAGCGGCAAAGGACGCTAAGGAGCCGGTGGTCAAGGCACCTGCCCGCAGCAGCGAGAGCGAGCTGGATATCATGGTGGAGGATTAAATGTCCTTTTATAAACGCCGCCGCCCGAAGCCGGAAGAAGAAAAGTGCGCCGACCCGGCCAAGGCCCGCGCCCGCGCACTGGATGCGCTGGCCTCGCGGGAGATGTCTTCGGCCCAGCTGTACGAGCGGCTGTGCTATGGTTTTACGGAGCAGGCTGCGGCTGCGGCCGTGGCAGAAATGGTGGAGCGGGATTACGTAAACGATGACCGCTATGCCGAGGCCCGTGCCCACAGCCTGCTTGCTGCCCGCAAGAGCCGCCGTGCAGCGGCCCAGAACCTGCGGCAGAAGGGCCTTTCCGGTACGCAGATCGAGCAGGCACTGGAAAGCGTCTATGCCCCGGATGAGGACGGCGAAAGCCCGGAGCTGGAAGCCGCCGCCGCGCTGGTGCGCAGCCGCTACATGAAAAAGCTGGCCGATGGCCGCCGCGACCTTGTGACTGCCGCCCTCATGCGCCGGGGGTTTGCGTATTCGGTCATAAAAGAAGCGATAAAAAGAGCGGAAGAAGAATAAAAAGCACCCCCTCAAAAGAGAAAGAGAGTATCACCCCCTATGAAAATTGCATGTATCTCCCTTGGCTGCCCCAAAAATCAGGTCGATCTGGATGTGATGGTGCACATCCTGCTGTCTGCCGGCCACGAGACCGTGGCAGATCTGGCCGAAGCAGATGTGATCCTTGTGAACACCTGCGGCTTTATCGAGAGCGCCAAGACCGAAGCCATTGAAAACATTCTGGAAGCCTGCTCCTACAAGCAGCAGAACCCGGAGCTGAAGGTCATCGTCACCGGATGTCTTGCTGAGCGTTACCGCAGCCAGATCGAGGAAGAGATCCCCGAGGTGGACGCGGTGGTGGGCTGTGCCTCCAACAAGGCCATTGACACCATCGTGGACCGCCTGTTCCATGGTGAGGATCATCTGGAAAGCTACGGTGCCAAAAAGGACTTCCCGCTGGGCGGCAAGCGTGTCATCGGCACGCCCGCCCACTATGCGTACTTAAAAATTGCAGAGGGCTGCAACAACCGCTGCCACTACTGCGCTATCCCCGGCATCCGCGGCCCGCTGCACAGCCGCGATATGGCCGACTGCGTGGCCGAGGCCCGCTGGCTGGCCGGTGAGGGCGTAAAAGAGCTGATCGTGGTCGCGCAGGACCCCACTGCCTACGGCGAGGACTGGGGCAAGCCCGGCAGCATCTGCGAGCTGCTGGATAAGCTGAACAAGGTGCCGGGCCTCGAGTGGATCCGCATTATGTACGCTTACCCGGAGCGCATCACGGACGAGTTCATTGCCGCTATGAAGCGCAATGAGAAAGTGGTGCCCTACCTTGACCTGCCCATCCAGCACTGCAACGATACCATCCTTAAGAATATGAACCGCCGTTCCAACCGCGCCGAGCTGCTGGAGGTGATCGGCAAGCTGCGCCGCGAGATCCCCGGCATCACCCTGCGCACTACCCTGATCGCAGGCTTCCCCGGGGAGACTGAGGAGCAGTTTGAGGATCTGTGCAATTTCGTCGAGGAAGTAAAGTTCGACCGTCTGGGCTGCTTTGCCTACTCGGCCGAGGAGAACACCGTTGCTGCCAAGATGGACGGTCAGATCGATCAGGAGACCAAGGACAGGCGCGCCGAACTGGTGATGCAGATCCAGACCGGCATCATGGCCCAGAAGCAGGCCGAAAAGGTGGGCCAGACCGTGCATGTGCTTTGTGACGGCATCGACGAGGAGAGCGGCCTGTATCTGTGCCGCACCACCGGCGACGCCCCTGAGGTGGACGGCAATGTGTGCGTTTCCAGCGAGGAACCGCTGTATCCCGGCCAGTTCTATGATGTTCTGGTGGACGACAGCGACCTTTACGATCTGTATGGCACTGTTGCAAAATAACAAATTGGAGGAATCTGTATGAATCTGCCCAATAAACTTACCCTGACCCGCATCCTGCTGGTGCCCGTGTTCATGATCTTTGCGTCCCTGACCGGTCTGAGCGGCATCGCGGATGGCTCCTTCCAGCCGATGTATTACCTGATCGCAGGCATCGTCTTTGCCGCTGCCAGCTTTACTGATTTTCTGGACGGCCATCTGGCCCGCAAGTGGAACATGGTGACCGATTTCGGCAAGTTTGCCGACCCGCTGGCCGACAAGCTGCTGACCACCGTGGCCTTCATCTACATGATGCGGGACGGCGTGTGCAGCCCGGTGGTGCTGTGCATCATTCTGGCCCGCGAATTTGCCGTGTCCGGCCTGCGCATGGTGGCTGCCGGTGCCAAGGACGGCAAGGTGATCGCCGCCAACATGTGGGGCAAGGTGAAGACCGTGCTGCAGATGCTGAGCATCATCTTCTACTTCTTTGGCATGGCGATTGCGGCGAATGTGTCCTGGGATGCCACGGTCATGGTTGTGGGAGCCTCGGTGGTGCTGTGCTGGCTGGTGGCTGCCGTGACGGCCATTTCCGGCATCAAGTACCTGTGGGACAACCGCAGCTTCATCAACACCGCAAAATAAAGCGTTTTTTGAAAAAGGGCAGGGAGACCTGCCCTTTTTCAAATTTTCGAGGAAATATTACAAGACGGAAAGGCTTTCCATGAAAAAATTTGCTGATACGGCGCGCCGCCTGCTCTCCATTGCGCTGAACCTGTTCATCGTCTGGGCGGAGCCCATTGCCCTGCCCATGAGCTGGGATTGGGGCAAAGAGCAGATGTTCATTTTCTACACGGAGGATTCCAACATCCTTTCGGCCTGCATCTGCGCTATGGTGGCGGTGGGCCAGCTGGTGTGCATCTTTACCGGCAGGGAACTGCCGCGCTGGCTGCACACCCTCAAGTATATCGCCACCTGCTGCCTGACCATGACCTTTCTCACGGTGGTGTTCGTGCTGGGCCCCATGTATGAGGACGGAAACGGCTGGTACATCATGCTGTGCACCAGCTCCATGCTGTATCATCACCTGCTCAACCCGCTGGCGGCCATCTTCTCCTTTGTGCTGCTGGAGCGCACACCGCGCCTGCCCCGCAGTACGGTCAAGTGGGCGCTGCTGCCCACGGTGCTGTATGGCGGCATCATTTTGTGGCTGAACATCCAGCGCGTGGTGGATGGGCCGTATCCCTTTATGAAGGTGTATGACCAGAGCGTGCAGGCGTCGGTGCTGTGGTGCATCGCCATCCTGATGATGAATTACTTCTATGCATGGCTGCTCTGGAAGCTGAACGGCGGAAAGAAAGAGAACGCTTGACGATTTAAAAATGCCCGCCGCTTTGCTCTGGGCATAAATAGCGGAAATACTATTTTTTATTAGAGCAATACCGGACAGACTGCGGTCTGTCCGGTATTGCATTTTTCCCAGAAGGGGCCGCAAAGAAAAACAGCATCTGAAAGCTCCGGCCCTTCCTGTGAAAAAGCAGCTCCGAAAAGCCCGCAGGCTTTTCGGAGCTGCAAATGAAAGATAAATTTTCCTCTGAATATGCCCAGAGCGGAGCGGAGGGCATTCTAAATGGTTCCTGCGTTTTTACGCTACGGTGGAATTCTCTTCCAGCCAGGCCAGCACACAGGACTGCAGGGCGTTCAGGTGCGCACGGTTCTCACCGTAGGTGTCGGCATAGGTGCTGTTGGCGTCGTCCAATTCTTCCTGCGTGGGAGCAAGGCTCTTGGCTTCGGCCACGGCCTGAAAGATCAGATCCTGCTTTGCCAGATGCTCAAAATAGGCATCCGAAGCGGCCAGCATAGCATCCGCACTGGTGTAGCCCTGCGTCTGGGCAAAGGCGTTCAGATCCATGCTGTAGGCGGTGGCGTACTGGTTGTAGTGGTTCAGGAACATGCGGATGTAGTAGCTGGTGATCTCGGCAGGCAGCTCCTTGAAGGTGGAATTGACCATCAGGTAGTCCACGATGGCGTTGTCGTAGTTGTTGGCATACAGTGCATCGCTGAAGTAGCTGCGCAGCTGGTCGGCGGTGTGCAAATCGTCACTGACGCCAAAGTTGGACTCCACCCATTCATCGGTCAGCTCGGGGGTCACGTTCTCGGAAAGGGAGTTCAGGGTCACGCTGAACACGGCTTCCTTGCCGCTGAGGGTGATCGTGTTGCCCTCGGCGTCGGTAGAATCGCCGTAGCCGTCCGGGAAGGTGACGGTCACATCAAAGGTATCGCCCACATTGTGGCCGATAATCTGGTCCTCAAAGCCATCGATGAAGAAACCGCTGCCCAGCGTCAGGTCGTAGCCGGTGGCAGTGCCGCCGGTAAAGGCCACGCCGTCCACGGTGCCGGTGTAATCGATGTTGGCAACATCCCCGCTCTGGGCGGCACGGCCGGTAACGGGCTGGGAGGTGGTGTACTGGTTCAGCAGGCTGTCCATCTGCTGCTGCAGCTCATCTTCGGTGGGGGTCAGGTCGCTCTCCTTCAGGGCGATGGAGCCGAAGTCCTCCGGCAGGGTCACATAGTCCAGCGCTTTGATGCCGCTCCAATAGCCGTTTTCGTCCAGACCATCGCTGTAATCAAAGGCCTCGTAGTCGAAGTCGGCCACAGAACCAAACTGTGAGACAGACGCAGCAGTGGAAGATGCACTGCCGGTCTGCTCGCGCCTGCTCAGCGTGAAGCAGGCAACGATGATGCACACCACTGCGGCAAGGGCCAGCAGGATGCACAGGAGCTTTTTGGTGTTGTTTTTCAAAAGAAATACCTCCATAAAAATCGGCCCGCAGGATGCTCGGGCCGTAAAACCGGGATAGACTCCCATCCATTATATACGTTCTGACGGCAAAAGAAAAGTTTTTTGCAAAATTTCCACAAATCCTGCGGCGGGTTTGTATCACTTTTGCCTGCCTGTGGGCGCAAAAATGGGCAAAAGCGGTGGAAATGGGCAGGCGGTTCTGTTACAATAAAAATAAGTGAGAATGCGCCCTCTCAGGCGCTTTCGCGCCAGCTCCCCCAAAGGGGGAGCCCTTGGCAAAACCGCAAACTTTGCATGGACTGCCAAAGCCTCTCCCTTTGAGGAAAGGCTTCCCCCGCTCCGGGGGAAGATGTCACCGCAGGTGACAAAAGGGGGAGTGTGGATTTGCGAAGCAAAGACGGAGAGGGCGAGGACGGTAAGATATTGGAGGACGACGCAATGGATTACAATAAAGCTGCTCTGGAAATGCACGAGACCCACAAAGGCAAGGTGGGCATCGTGAGCAAGGTGGAGGTCGCTACCCGCGACGACCTGTCCACCGCCTACACCCCCGGCGTGGCAGAGCCCTGCCGCAAGATCAAGGAAAACCCCGAGGACGTGTATAAGTACACCTTCAAGGGCAACATGGTGGCGGTCGTTTCCAACGGCACGGCTGTGCTGGGCCTGGGCGATATCGGCCCGGAGGCCGGTCTGCCGGTCATGGAGGGCAAGGCGGTGCTGTTCAAGGAGTTCGGCGGCGTGGACGCCTTCCCCATCTGCATCGACGCCCACGACGCTGCCAGCGTCATTGCTGCCTGCAAGGCCATTGCGCCCACCTTTGGCGGCATCAATCTGGAGGACATCAAGAGCCCCGAGTGCTTTGAGATCGAGGAGACCTTGGAGCGGGAGCTGGACATCCCGGTGTTCCACGATGACCAGCACGGCACTGCGATCGTGGTCACTGCTGCCCTCATCAACGCTCTGCGTGTGGTGGGCAAGAAGATGGAGGATGTGCACATCGTGCTGAACGGCCCCGGTGCTGCCGGTACCGCCATCATCAAGATGCTCATGACCGCAGGCGCAAAGGACATCATTGCAGTGGATCAGTTCGGCACCCTGTACAAGGGCTGCAACAGCGCCGAGGCCCACAAGAACTGGCTGGGCGAGGTGACCAACCCCCGCCAGATCAAGGGCGGCCTGAAGGAGGCACTGGAAGGTGCCGATGTGTTCATCGGCGTGTCCAAGCCCGGCATCCTGACCACCGAGCTGTGCAAGACCATGAACAAGGATGCCATCGTCTTTGCCATGGCCAACCCCACCCCGGAGATCATGCCGGACGAGGCGAAAGCCGGCGGCGTACGGGTGATGGCCACCGGGCGCAGCGACTTCCCCAATCAGGTCAACAATGTGCTGTGCTTCCCCGGCCTGTTCAAGGGCGCGCTCAGCGTCCGTGCCCGGGATATCAACAATGAGATGAAACTGGCTGCTGCCTACGCCATTGCAGACCTCATCACCGATGCCGACCGCAGCGAGGAGAACATCATCCCCGGCGCGTTCGATCCCCGCGTGGCCGAGGCAGTGGCAAACGCCGTGGCAAAGGCTGCCCGTGAGACCGGCGTGGCCCGCCTGTAAGCGGAGGACAGGGTTATGAAAACCATTTCCGCACAGGAGATCACGGATACCGTTGCACGGCTGTGCATCGAAGCCAACACCCGCCTGCCGCAGGACGTGCAGGCAGCGCTGGACAAGGCCCGGCAGGAAGAGCCGTGGCCGCTGGCCAAGAATACCCTCGACCTTTTGTGGTCCAATCTCTCTGCAGCCAGAGAGGAAAACCTGCCCATCTGTCAGGACACCGGCATGGCCTGCGTGTTCGTGGAGCTGGGCACCGATGTGCACATCGACGGCAGCTTTGAAGCCGCCATCCATGAGGGTGTGCGCCGGGGCTACACCGACGGCTATCTGCGCAAGAGCATCGTAGCCGACCCGCTGCGCCGGGGCAATACCGGCGACAACACCCCGGCGGCCATCACGGTGCATCTGGTGGACGGCGAGGGCTGCCGTATCACGGTGGCACCCAAGGGCTTTGGCAGCGAGAACATGAGCCGCATCCAGATGCTCAAGCCCGCCGACGGCGTAGAGGGCTTCAAGAAGTTCGTGCTGGACACGGTGAAGCTGGCAGGCTCCAATCCCTGCCCGCCCATCGTGCTGGGCATCGGTGTGGGCGGCAGCTTTGACAAGGTGGCGTATCTGGCAAAGAAGGCCCTGCTGCGTCCGCTGGATGTCCCGAACCCCGACCCCTATTACGCACAGCTGGAACAGGAGCTGCTGGCCGCCATCAACGAGCTGGGCATCGGCCCCCAGGGCTTTGGCGGCAGGACCACCTGTCTGGGCCTTGCCATTGAGCAGATGCCTACCCATGTGGCAGGCCTGCCTGCGGCAGTGAACGTTTCCTGCCATGTGACCCGCCGCGCCAGCGCGGAGCTGTAAGGAGGGGAGAGCTATGGAATACAGACTGACCACCCCCTGCACCGTGCAGGATCTTGCCCCGCTCAAGGCGGGCGATACGGTGCTGCTTTCCGGCGTGGTGTACACCGCCCGGGATCAGGCTCACAAGCGCATGACCGAAGCACTGGATAAGGGGGAAACGCTGCCCTTTGAACTTGAAGGCAGCGCCATCTACTACGTAGGCCCTACGCCGGAGCGGCCGGGCGAGGTGATCGGCTCGGCAGGGCCCACCACCAGCGGACGCATGGACGCCATGAGCCCGCGCCTGCTGGACCTTGGCAACAAGATCATGATCGGCAAGGGCAAGCGTGACGATGCCGTAAAGGCTGCTGTGGTGCGCAACGGCGCGGTGTATCTGGCCGCTCTGGGCGGTGCCGGTGCCCTGATGGCAAAGAGTGTGCAGACGCTGGAAGTCATCGCATGGCCGGATCTTGGCTGTGAAGCGGTGCGCCGCCTGACTGTGAAGGACATGCCGCTGACGGTGATCCTGGACGCCCACGGCGGCGATCTGTACCAGTCTGGCCCGGCGGCATATCTGGAGAGCAGATGAAAGATAAACGGGCTTCGCCCTCTCCGTCTGCTCCCGTTGGCCGCATCGAACTGCTTTTTATGCAAACAAGCCAAAACCAAACCGGCTAAGATGTGGTCAAAACAGCAGATTTATGCAGAAGAAAATTGGTTTGTTTTAACAAACTTCCGCGAATTGCTTGCACATCGGTCAAAAGTGTGATATCTTGTACTATATGAAACCGTGGTGCTTTGCATCCCGGCACAGACAGGAGGCAAACATACCATGCAGATCCACCAATCCGCAGAAGATTATCTTGAAACGATCCTTATGCTCACCCAGCGGATGGGCCGTGTGCGTTCCATTGACGTTGTCAATGAGCTGGGCTTTACCAAGGCAAGTGTCAGCATTGCCATGAAAAAGCTGCGCGAGAACGGCTATATCGCGGTGGACGGCGAGGGCAACCTGACCCTGCTGGCACCGGGCCGCGAGATCGCAGAGCGTATCTATGGCCGTCACCGTCTGCTGACCCACTTCTTTATGCAGCTGGGCGTGGACGAAAAGACCGCCGCCGAAGACGCCTGTAAGGCAGAGCATATCCTGAGCGAGCAGACGCTGGAAAAGATCCGCGAGCGCGCCCTTGAGACCGACTCCGAGCTGACCAAGCCTGCCGAGTGACCGTAAAACCGGAAAATGATCCCGCTTCTTTAAAAGGAGCGGGATTTTTTGTACCCAAAAGGAGCCGCAACTTCCACTTGCATCCGGGAGCGGGGTGCGGTATTCTTATAAGATAAGAAGGTTTTACAGCCAAACCGGGAGGAAACAGCCATGGATGCAGACGAGATCCGCGCGCTTTTGGGCGAACCTATTTTTGAGCGGGTCAAAAAATACCGCAGGCGCATCCAGCAGAGCACCTGCACCGTCAACGCCGATGGGGTGCGCCACATTTCGGCCATGGTGCAGGGCAGCGGCGGCAGCTATTACTACACGCAGGCATGGTTGCGGGAGAACGGCAGCTTTGTCAGTGCGTCCTGCAGCTGCCCGTATAACCAGAACGGCGAGGGCACCTACTGCAAGCATATCGGCGCATTGCTGCTGGACGATGCCGAAAAGAATGCCCCTGCACCGGCGGCAAAGCCGGATGCCATTCCGGGCGTGGTGCGGGGCACTGCCGGGCTGGGAACAGAGCCCGCCCGCCGCGACAGCTACGCTTCCGGTCTGGAGATGCTGTTTGGCAAAAAGTGGCACGGGGAAGCGCCGGTGTCGGACCACGAAGCCCGCAGGCTGCTGGATACCTATAAGGAAGCCGCGCTGGAGGACCTTGGCGGCGGCGAGGTGCCCCAGCGCACCGGTTTTGTCCGGCTGGAACCGGAGCTGACCCTGCTGCCCGGCGCGCAGCCATGGCTGCGGCTGCGCATTTCGGACGGCGGGCGGCAGTATGTGGTCAAGAGCATCCCGGATCTTTTGGAGAACATCGAACACGGCCGCAGCGTCAGTTACGGAAAGGCGCTGGCCTTTGTGCACCGGTGGGATGCCTTTGATGAGGAGTCCCGCGCCCTTTTGCAGCTGCTGCGCCGTCAGGTGAGCGCAAGGCAGAGTCTGGATAAGGCTGCAGTGCGGGTGTATGGCGGGGCCGAGCAGGGCCCGGCAGGCGGCATGATCCTGACTGGAGAAAACTTTGACGCCCTTGTTCAGATGTACGCACACACCGGCTTTCTGGGCGGCTACGAGCTGCGGGAGGGTCTGCCCGCAGTCACCCTGACTGTGGCACGCAGCCGCGGCGGCGTGCAGGTGGAAGGCGAACCCGCACTTTCCGCTGTGCAGGGGCTGGATTATGATTATCTGTTCAACGAGGACACCCTCTGGCGGCTGCAGCGGCCCGGCTGCACCCGCATCCTGCCTGCGCTGCAGGCGCTGGGCGGCAAGAGCCTGTTTTTTACAAACGCAGATGCCACCGCCTTTTGCAGCTATGTACTGCCGGAGCTGGGCAGCAGGCTGAACATCGTGGACCCGGAACGCCTGCTGCTGAACCAGATCCCGCTGGAGCCGGTGGTGCAGTTCTATCTGGATGCGCCGGACAGCTTCCGCATTGAGGCCCACGCGGAATTTCTGTACGGAGAGGATAAGGTCACGCCGTTTGCCCCGGCCCCGGCGGGCCTCTTGCGGGATGTGCGTGCCGAGAGTCGTGCAAAGCGGCTGCTGGCTTCCTATCTGCAGCCCGGCGTCGGCGGCAATGAGGAAGTGTACGGCACCGCCGACGAGGAAGAGATCTGCCGTCTGCTGGAAGAAGGCATCCCGGCCCTGCTGGCAGAGGGCGAAGTCTATCTAAGTGATGCATTCCGCAGTCTGCAGGCTGCACCGCCGCGCATCACGGTGGGTGTTTCGGTGCATGGCAGCGTGTTGGATCTGGAAGTGGACACCGGCGAGTTCCCGGCGGCCGAGCTGAAAGAGCTGCTGCGCTCCCTGCACCAGAAAAAGCGCTACCACCGCCTGCGGGACGGGAGCCTGCTGCGGCTGGACGACAGTCTGGAAGGGCTGGATGAGCTGAACGATACGCTGGAGCTTTCCGGTGTCCGGCTCCGGAACGGCCACGCCGAACTGCCGCTTTACCGGGCACCCAGTCTGGACTGGGCGCTCTCGGGCCAGAACGGCCTGCGCTTCAACCGCGACGATGCCTTCCGCCGCATCAGCCGCAGCTTCCATGCCGTGAAGGACAGCGAGTATACCCCGCCGGAAAGCCTGCACAATGTGCTGCGCAAGTACCAGAGGGACGGCTACCGCTGGCTGCGCACGCTGGACGGCTACGGTATGGGCGGCATTCTGGCCGATGATATGGGCCTTGGCAAAACGGTGCAGGTGCTCAGCTACCTGCTGGCCATGAAGGAATGCGGGCAGACCCTGCCCAGCCTCATCGTCTGCCCGGCGTCGCTGGTGCTCAACTGGCAGGAGGAATGCAAAAAGTTCACCCCGCAGCTCATCTGTGTGGCGGTGGATGGCGACGCCGCCCACCGTGCCGAGTTGGCAAAGCAGTGGGCAAACGCCGACCTTGTGGTGACCAGCTACGACCTGCTGCGCCGGGACGAAGAGCGGTATGCGGAACAGGCGTTCTATGCCTGCATTCTGGACGAAGCCCAGGCCATCAAGAACCACACCACCCAGAAATACAAGGCGGTGTGCGGGGTGAACAGCAAAGTGCGGTTCGCCCTTACCGGCACCCCGGTGGAAAACCGCTTGGGCGAATTGTGGAGCATCTTCTCCTTCCTGATGCCGGGGTATCTGCCGCCCTATAAGACCTTCTGCGCCCGGTTTGAAAAGCCCATCGTGCAGGAGGAGGACAAGGAAGCCCTGCGGCGGCTGAACCAGCTGACCGGGCCGTTCATCCTGCGGCGCATGAAGTCCGAGGTGCTCAAAGAGCTGCCGCCCAAGACCGAGAATCTCCATCGCATTGAGCTGGACGAGCAGCAGCGCAAGCTCTACCTTGCCGCTGTGGTGGACGCGCGGGAAAAGCTGCGCGCCGCCAAGCCCGAGGACAAAATGGCGGTGTTCGCGGTGCTCATGCGCCTGCGGGAGATCTGCTGCGACCCCCGCCTTGTGGCGGACAACTGGGACGGCGGCAGCGCCAAGCTGGACGCCTGCATGGAGCTGGTGACGGCTGCTGTGGAGGGCGGACACCGCATCCTGCTGTTCAGCCAGTTTACCTCCATGCTGGAGCTGCTGGCAAAACGGCTGGACGAAGCAGGCGTGAGCCACTTTACCCTGCAGGGCTCCACCCCAAAGCCGGTGCGTGCGGAGCTTGTGCGCCGGTTCAACAGCGGCGAAGCGGATGTGTTCCTCATCTCGCTGCGGGCGGGCGGCACCGGCCTGAACCTGACGGCGGCAGATATCGTCATCCACTACGACCCGTGGTGGAACGTGGCCGCGCAGAATCAGGCCACCGACCGCGCCTACCGCATCGGCCAGCGCAATCCGGTGCAGGTGTACAAGCTCATTGCGCAGGACACCATTGAAGAAAAGATCGTGGAGCTGCAGCAGGCAAAGCAGGACCTTGCCGAGACGGTCACCGGCTCGGCAGACGGAGCGATCCTGTCCATGAAGCCGGAAGAGCTGCTGCAGCTGCTGCAGGAAGAATAAGGAGAGACTGCCATGAAAGTCTGGGATCTGCACTGTGACACCCTCAGCGAGCTGCGCCGCGCCGAAAAGGCGGGACAGCCCAAGAGTTTTGCGCAGAACGATCTGCATATCGACCTTGAAAAATTACAGAAAGGCGACTATCTGCTGCAGTGCTTTGCAGCCTTCGTCAATCTGGACGACCCCGCCCCGGGGGCGGACCCGCTGGTGACAGCGCTGGAAGAGATCGACTGGTTCAAGCGGATCATGGCGGCATACCCGGACGCCATCGCCCCGGTGTACACGGCGGCAGACATCCGCCGGAATGCTGCGGCGGGAAAGATCAGCGGGATGCTCACCATCGAGGAAGGCGCCTGCTGCAAGGGCAGCGTGGGGGTGCTGCGCCGGATGTATGAGCTGGGCGTTCGCATGATGACCCTGACATGGAACCACGAAAACGAGCTGGCAAGCCCGCAGCGGAACCCCGGCGGCGTGCTGGTGCCCCAGACCGAAAAGGGTCTGACCGGAACAGGCTTTGCATTTCTGGCCGAGATGGAGCGACTGCACATGATCGTGGACGTGAGCCATCTTTCGGACAAGGGCTTCTGGGATATCGTGGAGCACAGCACCCGGCCTTTTGCGGCCAGCCACTCCAACTGCCGTGCACTGGCACCCCACACCCGCAACCTGACCGATGAGATGATCCGTGCGATGGCAGAGCGCGGCGGCATTGCGGGCCTGAACTACTATGCGCCCTTTCTGGACGCCGACCCCGCCCATCCGGAACGCTGCCGCAGCACGGCGGCGCTCATTGCGAAGCATGCGGCCCACTACAAACAGGTGGGCGGTGCTCAGATGATCGCCCTTGGCAGCGATTTTGATGGCATCGATGGCCCCCACCAGCTGGAAAATGCTGCCTTCCTGCCGCTGCTGGCGGATGCCCTGCGCAAAGAGGGCTTCACCGAGGACGAGGTGGAGGGGGTCTATTTCCGCAACGCCATGCGCTTTTTTGAGGAAAATCTGTAATATCAACGGAGAATATGCCGATATGGATAAAAATATGACGCTGGAAAAGCGCATTGCTGCGGAGCTGTACTGCTATCAGGGCAGAATGAGCGTGTTCGTGGACGACCTGCAGGGCCATACCGTGGAGGTGGGCGCGGACGAGGAATTTGAGACCGCATCCACCATCAAGGCGTTCCTTCTGGCGGCGCTGTATTTGCAGGTGCAGCGGGGCAGGGCCAGCCTTACGGACGAGCTTGCCTACGAGCAGAGCCAGTTTGTGGACGGCAGCGGCATGCTGCGGGCGCTGGGTGTGGGCGCACGCCTCAGAGTAAAAGATACCGCTACCATGATGATCATTTGTTCGGACAACATTGCTACCAACATGCTCATCGACTATCTGGGGCTGGACACCATCAATGCCTGCATCCGGGAGCTGGGCTTTGCGCACACGGTGCTGCACAATCCGCTGCACTTTGACCGCTACCGCCAGCTTGGCACCACCACGCCCCGGGACTATGCGGCGCTGTTCGCCCGCATTGCAAAAGGAGAGCTGGTCAGCCGGGAAGCCAGTGCCGAGATGCTTGCCATCCTGCGCCAGCAGCACTACAATACCATGCTGACCCACGATTTTCCCCAGTATTATCTGGACTGCGAGGAGACCGGTGCGTCGGAGCTCATCTGGGTGGCCAGCAAGAGCGGCAGCATGAACGCCTGCCGCAACGATGGCGGCGTCGTCCATACCCCCTACGGCGAGTATGTCATCGTGCTGATGAACAAGGACTTTCATGATATCATCGAGTACAATGAACATCCCGCCATGGTGTACGGTGCAAGGGTGTCCCGCATGATCCTGGATCAGGTGCTGGCCTGTGAGGGACGGCTGTTCCTGTCCTGAAATGCACGTGCAAAAAACAAAAAACTGGAAAAATAGAGAGAATTATAACAATGAGTATCACACTCTCGCCATGGATGATGGCGTTTCTCGTTCTGATGACGGGCTTTGCAGGCTTTGTGGATTCGGCAGCCGGAGGCGGCGGCCTTATCAGCCTGCCGGCCTATCTGTTTGCCGGGCTGCCGCCCCACTACACCTATGCTACCAATAAATTCAGCGCCGCCTGCGGTACCACCTTTGCCACAGCCAACTTTTTCAAAAACGGTGCCATGAACCTGAAGGTGGGCATCCTTGCAGCCATTGGCAGCTTTGCGGGCAGTGCGCTGGGGGCGCACATCGTGCTGCTGCTCAGTGATGAACTGCTGCGTACCATGATGTTCCTCATCCTGCCGGTGGCAGCGGTGGTCATTTTGTGGCAGCGCGACCTGCCGGACCAGAACCGGGACGACGGCACCCTGAACCTGAAGAAGATCCTGCTGGCGCTGGGCATCGGCTTGGGCATCGGCCTGTACGACGGCATCGTGGGCCCGGGCACCGGCACCTTTGCCATCATTGCCTTTACCACCCTGATGGGCTTTGACCTGCGCACCGCCAACGGCAACGGCAAGGTGCTGAATCTTGCCAGCAACTACGCCAGCCTGTTCACCTATCTGATGAACGGTCTGGTGGTGTTCCACATCGGCATCCCCTGTGCCGTCAGCAACATTCTGGGCAATCTGCTGGGCTCCCATTTCGCCCTGAAAAAAGGTGCACGCTTCATCCGCCCCATGATGCTGGTGGTGCTGGTGCTGCTGCTGGGCAAGCTCATCTCGGACGCAGTGCTGTGAGCGCCGGGCGCGCCAGAGGCTCCCTCCCCGAGGGAGCTGGCAAAACCGTCAGGTTTTGACT
>OHPI01000990.1_pt1 | contig 16874 bp, 10 predicted proteins | sample 1577651 | NCBI WGS metagenome assembly OHPI01 (sample SAMEA3879578, study PRJEB24766) | human gut metagenome | biome: human-associated habitat; feature: feces | place: USA | collected 1985/1987
CCAAGATTAATGATTGCCTGTGGATAACTTCCTCCTTCAAACTCTCCTGAAGCAGCTGTAACATGAAGCTGACTGTCAGACCAGTTGCCATCAGCAGTTCTTCTTACAATCGGTGTACATAAAACAACTGTTGTTCCTGCTGCCTGTGCCGGCTTTATATAATTCTCATATAAAGAATTAGCAAATGAGCCTGCTGTTTTATAATCTCCATTAGGGTTAGTATATCTTCCGCTCTCCGCTTTTTCATCATTGTGGCCGAAACCAACAAGAAGAAAATCTCCCTTTTTCATTCCAGCTATAAGCTCACCATACTCCTTATCTGCTGTATAGCTTGTTGAACTTCTTCCTGATAAAGCAATATTCTTTACCTCAAAAGTTCCATCCAGATACTTATCAATCTGTGTTCCCCATCCATATCTAGGATAATAATAATTGTCTGTGAAAGCACTGACTGTCGAATCTCCCACAATCCAGACAACAGGCTTTGATGAATCTGATTCCTCAGCTCCTGCAAATGTTCCAAATCCAAAGCTCATAACAAGCAAAAGGATTGCACTAAGCAGGCAACTGATCATCCTTCTATTTTTGTTTTTCATAACAAAGACCATTCCTTTCTTTCATTTGTTCAAATTGTAAACTATGAACCAGTGTCAAGGTCAAGTCTTTGTGTATATTTTACCATAAAATGTTTTTACAAAAAAATCCCCGCACATAGTGCGGGGAAATTCACAAAATATTAATACGCTATACCATTAGATACTTCTACATAATAAATATTAACTCCACCAGATTCTGATACAATATAATATTCACCTGCCTCATCTAATCTGAATGATACTGACTTAAGTGAAGAACCAGGTATCTTAGCTGTACTTGTTACATCATTACCGTTCTTATCAATAATCTTAATAAGTCTGCTTGTATCTGTATCTGAGCTTGTTGCATATATCTTTACCTTAGATTCACCTGCTGTCTTAAATGCAATTGCTCTTGCAGATTCGCTTCCTGCACCGCTAAGCTTGATTCTCTTTGTAAAGCTGATATTCTTGTAATCCTTATCACTCTTATCAACTGTTACAGTCTTTTTGCTTGTTGCAACAATCTTAAGACCATCAACTACAGTTGAACTCTTAATCTTTCCTGTTGAAACATCATTCGCATTAAGAATTAATTTTTCACCCTTTGTTGATACTGAAGATGCTTCTGTTGCTTTTGTTGGAGCCTGTGTCTCCTTTGTTGGAGCCTCTGTCGCCTTTGTTGGAGCCTGCGTCTCCTTTGTTGTTGCCTCTGTCGCCTTTGTTGGAGCCTGTGTCTCCTTTGTTGTACCTTCAGTAGCTTTAGTTGTTTCCTGAGCCTTTGTTGTCTCTTCTGGCTTAGTTACCTCAGATGATGAATTCTTTGAAGATACACTAATCATCTGATTAGCAACATTGAATCTTGCTCCCATTGAAGCATAGCTTCCTATTGTCTCATAGAGACCGTTCATATTAACAGTTCCATCAGAATTTCTAAGCTGTTTATCTATATTTTTGCTCATATCGATTGCATTAACAGTGTTCTTAAACATTCCAGCTGTCTTAGCAGGGTCAGTCACAACAGTTCCCTTCTTATCTCCACTTACTAAAGAAGTAAACAAAGAACCTGAAAGATTATAATACTTACCTGAGTTGTAATATATTGAATCAGCCATTTTACCAGTAAACTTATCTGAATCAATTGCACCTGCTGATACAAGCCCCTTAAATATTGCTGAACTTGATGTTCTGTAACATAAGAAGTTACCCTTCTTAGCATACTTTCCATTGCCCCATGCTGTAACATTTACAATTGTAAGACCTGTTGGGTTATTATTATCTGTAAATCCTGTTGCACCATTGTCAAATGACAGACAATTCATTACATTATGTGGAGTTCCAACACCTGAACCTCCAAGCTTGAATCCATTCATATCTCCGTTAGCATAGTGAACACCATTAGATAATGTTCCATTATTAAATGCAACACAGTTTCTAATTGTAATTACACCGATAGGACCTGTTGCACTCTTTGCAAATAAATCCCATCCATCATCTGAGTTGCTGTATGATATGCATCCGTCAAATACATTACCTTCACCACATGTAAGCTTTGCAGCAAATCCATCTGCATTCTCACCTGTACCGCCCTGGTCAGGGAAATCACAGTTATCATGTGATGTACAGTTGATAATCAGGTTATTTGATGGCCATAAATCTTTAGTAGCAGCCGTTGTGTCATATCTTGAAATCTGGAGTCCTGAATCTCTGTTTGCTTCAAATACACATTTTTCAAAAATGTTGTTATTACCAGCAAGTAATACTCCGTTATCTCCAGCACCATAGAAATTAATTCCATGGAAATACCAGTAATCTCCATCTACAACTACACCTCTGTTAGCTCCGTCAAGCTTCTGTGCAGAGAAATCAAACTTAACTTCCTTGCCGCTTTCAGCCTTTACAATAATATAAGAGCCTGATTTTCCATTCATGGCATTATTAATTACAATTGTATCAGAGAACTTATATGTTCCCTCTTTTACAATAATTACATCACCAGCCTTAGCTGAACTGATTGCATTAAGAATTTCATTTGAAGATGATACATATTTTGCATTCTTGAAATCTGCATCTTTTTTCTTACTGATATCTGTATACGCACCTGAATAAGAAAGGCTTGTCTTATCATATGATGTTGTTGCATCTGAACCCGTTGTTTCCTTTTCAGTTGCCTTTGTTGCGCTTTCTGTTGATTTAGTTGTTGCTTGTGTAGCTTTTGTTGTTGTCTGTGTTTCCTTAGTTGTTGCCTGTGTAGCTTTTGTTGTACTCTCTGTTGCCTTAGTCTCTTCTGTTGTTGGATCTGGTGAAACAATCTTCGCATTAGTACCACCTACAGAAACAAGGTCTGTATTCTTGTAATTAGTAACTGTTGCCTTTAATTCCTTATCTATGGCATATACAGAATCATCTTTATCAGAGAATGTCCATGAAATCACTCCACCCCCAAGGCTTCCTGCTCCCTTTGCAGATGTTACTACTGAAGGTACATCTTCTGCATTATTAAGACTTCCTGATTTAACTCCGAGATCCTTAGTTGTATCAAAGTTATCATAAGATGTTCCACCTGCTACAGTCTTATATGAAGATGGAACTTTCTCATCTGCTGATTTTGCAAGGTATGCATCAAATGATGTTGCATTTGCAGAATCACCAGTCTCTGAAACAGCATTTGCATAGATAATCTTCTGTGCACCTACGATAACATTTCCAAATGCTTTAATGATACCACCGTTCTCACCTGAGAATGTACCCTCACCAAGTGCATCTGTTCCCTGATTAGATGAAAGCATTGGATTCTTACAGTTTCTAAAATAGTTATTCTGTATGAATAATGAAGAACCCATTGTTGAACCAGCACCATACTTTGCATTGCCATCATAGTAGTTGTTATACATATGCACTGACATTGTTCTTACTCTTGCGTGTCTTGAATCAGAGTGATCAAACCAGTTATGATGATATGTAATATAGTTAGGACCAGACTCGCTCTTCATTCCACATAACGAACACTTACCTGAGTCATAAAAATGTACATATGAAACTGTTATATACTGTGAATTACCTTTAATGTCAATTGAACCGTCACCCTTTGCCTGGTCAGCATCCCCACCTGCTTTACCATAGTACAGATCAACATTGTGAATCCATACATTGCAGTTTGCTGTATCGAGAGAAATACCATCATCCATGAAATTGATAATTGAAAAATTTCTCATCTCAACATTTCCTGCATTTCTTAAGAGGAAACCGAATCCATTGATTGTTGCATCATTTCCGATACCCTCTATTGTCATATTAAGATTTGAATAAGCACTAGCTCCTTTAATCTGTACTCCCTCAGATGAACTTGAAAACTTATCCATTGCAGCATCTGTAACACATCCGATTACACGGACATCAAGTGCTCTTGTTTCTATCCCCTTGCTAGCACTCTTTGTATATGCATCAATTATTGTCTGAAGACCTGTATATTCCTTCTCTCCCTTTGCCTCTTTTACTGATGCCTTAATTGTCTTTGCATTATCGTTAGTAACATAAAGAACAATGGCATCTTTCTTAAGTGTTCCATCCTCATTGTAAGCACCTGAACCTGTCTTATATTTTGATTCAGATGAAAATGCAAATCCGGATCTGTCATATGAACTTACATTAAGTGTCTTAGTAACCTGTGCTTTGTCAGTAACTTCCTTTCCGTTCTTTACAGGAACTACCTTAATAACATAGTCACCTGCCGCAAGTCCTACTGCATCAACCCTGTAGTAGTTCTTATACTTTCTGATAAGTTCATTGTCGATTCTTGCATAAGCAGAATCTGACTGGCTGGCTTTCTTGATATATGCTGTATATCCTTCTGCCTGATTATCAATGGCCCACTGTGCATATGCTGACTCTAACCATCCTGCCGCACCATCAATAAATTTTACCGCTCCAACATCCGCCTTCGCTGTAAGAAGTGATGTAGGAATCACGATACTCACAATCATAACCAGTGCAAGTACCCATGCCCATTTTCTACGGGCTGCTTTGCTAATAATAGCTTTCATGTTTCGTTTTTCCTCCTCAATACATTTTTTTGTGCATTTTGCTTTAACAAGCAAGGGTTTATGTCGTTATATTAGCAATATTTACTCAAAAAGTACATGTATGTTAAGTAGGAAATAGGTACCATTTTCATAATTTTTAAGTATTTCATATAAAAATATGACAAAAACATGTAAAACACCGTGGCACATTTGCTGTTAAGCTAATATGCCACGGTGCAGATTAAGCATCCGGATATTCCAATATATATCTCTCATAACCATTAATTATCTTAGTATTCTCATTATATTCATATTCCTGCTTAAACTTCATCTGGTAGGTCTTGTGGATATGACCATGGATGAAATACTTAGGCTTATATTTTTCCAACAGATAATTAAAGCCCTCAAAACCCTTATGCGGTTCGTCAGGTCCGTCACCAATTCCCGCTGCCGGTGAATGTGTAAGCAGTATATCAAAGCCTTTATTTTTCTTTATCGAAAACCACATTTTATTAATCCTGCGGTTCATTTCTTTCTGTGTATACTGGTTCTTTCCTTTCTTATAGCGTATAGAACCACCAAGTCCCATAATACGGACACCTTTATACACATATATCTTATTCTCTATATCAATGCATCCATCCGGTGGCTGTGTATCATAACAGTCATCATGATTGCCATGCACATAAAGAATAGGTACTTTTGAAAATGATGCAAGAAACGACAAATACTGGGGTTTTAAATCCCCTGCTGAAAGTATAAGATCTATGCCTTCTAATTTTTCCTTTTCGAAATAATCCCATAAGTACTTTGATTCAACATCCGCTAACACAAGTATTTTCATTAATAATTCCCCAGCCACCACTGCAGGCAGCATGCTTTCTATTCTTCTTCTTTGACAACACCCTGAAGTGCCATTTTTAATTTAGCATTATCTGTAAGTTCATCATACCGAGGCAGTCTGCCAACCACATTATCAAGCAGCCAGTCCATAGTAATTATATGTTCCGGATCAATAAGCTTCCCTTCTTCAACCCTTATATTACCCTGCTGATCTTTTAATTCACCCTCAAACACTCTGAACCTTGCTTCCTTAAGTTCTTTCTCAAAGAGCTTTACAAGTCTCTTAGTTGCTGATGGCAGACTCTCTGAATATATAAGATCAACAACTCCTGCCGACATTCCCCACCAGTAATTAAGTGCTTTTACATTATCGCCGTCCTCATCCTTACTCCATGAACCACTCATAATGCTCTGTATAAGCTTTTCATAAAAAACTCCCCAGTGCCATACAGGCATAGCCAGGTGCTTATCCGAATCACTCGCTTTATACAACCCGAACTTTCTCTTACTCTTGCCCGGAGTAATCATATCCTGATTAGAAATAATGCTTATATTCTTCTTAGCAAGATTTTCCTCTGAATCATTATCCTTAATACTGTTCCATTCAAGGTAAACCTTGGCTCTTGGATTAACAAACTTTACTCCCAATGCAAATGCATTTATATTCGCACATGCCCCATAAACCGGATTATCAGCTATATAACCAACATTATCGTCATCAGCCAGTGAACCTGCAATAATCCCTGTTATAAACTTTGCTTCAAACATTCTTGCATAATATGACCTGATATATTTATGTGAAATGTTAAGAGAACAATCAAGAATCTTTACTGACGGATGTGCTATTGCAGCTTTAAGCCCAGCCATATTCATCGCCGAAGATGTCAGGAATATAAGATCACAGCCTTTCTCTATAAGTCTGTTGATTGCCGCCTCATCACTCTGCTCCGGTATCACATTCTCCTCAACATATGTCTCTATCTGGTCACCAAATGTATCATCGATATACTGTCTTCCAAGCTCATGTGTATAACACCACTCTGAATCCTGCGGTGTTTTTTCATACACAAATCCAACCTTAAGCTTCTTAACTCCTCCACCCATTGGAAGCAGATAGCTTAATATATTCTTCTTAGGTGCTGCTGCCGGTGTCATCTTAAGTTCCACTTCGCTGTTATCATCAATAAGCTCGAATTCAGCCCATGTCTTGGCAACATTCTTTGCCATCTCAGACTTAGTCATCTTCTTAACAGCATCATATCCGTGAATATGAATGAAGCGTAAAAATGAATCTCCTGTTGGAAAATCGAACTTATCACCTCCTCTTGATTCATAAGCAAGCCTGAAATTAAGATAGCACGAAACAAGGTCTTTCTTATCATCCTCATCCATTGGTTCTCCTGGTGTAATTCCAACCAGCTCCATAAGAGTTGTAAAACTGCCCTCTTTACTGAAATATATATCGTTTAACTTGGTAGATTTATAAAAATCCATGAATTCATAATATATCTTAACATCAGGATTATCACTGTATTTAGGTATCTTTCTTATAACCTGTGCACTTACTGTCACTGCCTTAAAATATTTAAGTACACTGACTCTTTTATTACCTTCAAGCACATAGAACTTATTCATGTACTCATATACTTTAATGTCGTCTCTTATTCCTTCATTTACCTGACTGTCGCTAAGCGAAGCCCACTTTGCTGAAAATTCTGTTCCCCAGTCAAGTATAGGCATGAAGTTGTCTGCAAATGCAGTAGTTCTACCTGCTGTACATGTTCCAACCACAAGTCTTAACGGAATCTGGTCACTTCCAAGACTAACTTCTCTGTCAATACTGTTTTCGTCAATAATATCCTCCAAAACCGGAAGATATGGGTACGTACCCTTATTTACACACGCATGATATTCTTTTTTACCAATCTTTACTGCACTAAGATAATCCTGTACTGACATATCTTCTACCTTTCCTTTCTGTCTGCATTCTACCGTTTAATGTTCCTGTATGTAACATTTGCAGACCGCCATATCTTATTTATTTCTACTTACATATATAAAACTATCACATTTTCACCAAAAAATACACCTTAAAATTGACTTTTGTTAATTATGCTAGTATCTTATTCGATAGGCTTGAAATTTTTCTATATTTCGGGTCTGAATAAAATGCATGCAGATACGCATTTAAAGAAATGGAGTATACATATGAATATTGAATTTTCTAAGAGAGCTGACCGCTTTGGCAGCAACATTTTTAATATACTTAATGAAAAGAAGAACAACAGACTTGCACAGGGAAAGCCGGTATATAATTTTACTGTAGGAACTCCTGATTTCAAGCCCGATGAATCTGTTATGAAGGTTGTTTCAGAGGCAGCACTTGACCCTGAGAATTACAAGTACTCACTTGGTGATACTGATGAATTGCTTGACGCTGTATGCAAATGGTACAAACGCCGTTACAACACCGTTATCACCCCTGATGAAGTCGCCTCTGTATTCGGAACCCAGGAAGGCATGGCTCATATTGCCCTTGCTTTGTGCAACCCTGGTGATTTATGCTTAGTTCCTAATCCGGGATATCCTATATTCGAGATTGGACCATTCCTGTGTGACGCACAGATTGCTTATTACAATCTTCTCCCAGAGAATGATTATCTTATAGATTTTGATTCTATCGATGAAGATACTGCAAAAAAAGCCAAAATGATGGTTGTATCTTATCCACTGAATCCTGTATGTGCTACTGCACCTGATGAATTCTACGATAGACTCATCGCATTTGCCAAGAAATATAACATCATTATTATTCACGACAACGCATATTCTGAGATTATATATGACGGACAGATTGGTGGCTCTTTCTTAAGCCACGAAGGTGCTATGGAAGTCGGAGTTGAATTCAACTCTCTTTCTAAGACTTATAATCTTACTGGTCTGCGCCTTTCATTTCTTATCGGGAACCGTGAAATCGTAAGCAAATTCAAAACTGTCCGCTCACAATTCGACTATGGAACAAGTTTTATATATCAGAAAGCTGCTGTTGCTGCACTTAACGGTCCGCAAGGATATGTCGCTGACAACCGTGCTGAATATGAGTTAAGAAGAAATGCCCTCGTTGCCGGAATTAAGAAGCTTGGGCTTAAACCTGCTGATGTTAAAGGCACAATGTTTGTATGGGCTGCCATTCCTGACGGCTATACCAGTTCAGCTGATTATGTTATGGAACTTCTTAATAAGACCGGCGTTTTATGTACACCTGGAAGCAGCTTCGGAAGCCTTGGAGAAGGTCATGTAAGATTTGCCCTTGTACTTCCCCATGAAGAAATTGAGAATATTTTTTCTAATCTGTAATTCACTAAAAAACATAATATACGTACAAAACCCCGTATCCTGCAAAACAGAATACGGGGTTTATATGTATCTTTGATATTAACAATCACTGGTGATTAGCCACGGATCTTCTTAACAAGAGCAACAGCCTCTGCTGTCATATCCTTAATCTTGTCAAATTCTCCTGCCTTAATCATATCACCCTTAACCATCCATGATCCACCACAGCAGAAGATCTTATCGCATGATAAGAATTCCTCAAGGTTAGCTGTGTTGATACCACCTGTAGGCATGATTCTTACATTAGTGTAAGCTGCGCACATAGCCTTGATCATCTTAATTCCACCTGCAGCTGTAGCTGGGAAGAATTTAACTCTTGTAAGGCCTCTCTTAACAGCCTGAGCAAGCTCTGAAGGTGTAACGATACCTGGCATAACAGGAATGTTCTTAGAAATACAGTAATCAACGATTTCTGGATCAAATCCTGGGCTTACGATAACTGAAGCACCAGCTGCTACAGCTCTGTCAACCTGCTCTGTTGTAAGTACTGTACCTGCTGCAAGTACCATATCTGGATATGCTTCATGCATAAGACGGATAGATTCCTCAGCTGCTGCTGTACGGAATGTAACCTCTGCACAAGGAAGACCACCATCAACTAAAGCCTTAGCTAATGGAAGTGCATCTTTAGCATCATTCAATACTACTACTGGAATTACTCCAAGTTCTTCAAATTTGTCTGCAATATTGCTCATAATTATATAGACTCCTTTCATATTTTCCCAATCTCTGGGATAATTTTGTCCGCAAATATTCTATCACACTCTTAGCACCATTACAAGCATTATAAATGTTGTTATTCCCTCAGCAACAGCATACGCAAGCCATACTCCTGTCATTCCAAAAAGTGCTGACATTACAAAAACTGCGCCTAAAATCAGCACAAATCCTCTTGCCACAGAAACAACCGCCGCTTTAAACGCATCCTCTGTTGCACTGAATGCACCGCCACCTACAATATTAATTCCCGCAAAGAATATTCCAATAAAATATAACTTAACGCCTTCTGTTGCGTAAAGCCTTAACATTTCTGAACCTTCACTGTTAAACACTGCGACAAACTGTCCTGCAAATATAAACAATATACTATACATAACCGCTGCAAGTACAAATGCTGTTGTATATCCCATTCGTTTTAACTGTGTACATCCATCCTTGTCTCCCCTGCCGAAACAACTGCTTATAAGTGGCTGACTTCCCTGTGCAACACCATTAAATACCGCAGTTGTGACAATTGCAATATTAGCCACAACTCCGTATGCAGCTACTCCGACATTACCAGCCAGCTTAAGTATTACGAAATTAAAAGCAAGTGTAATAACAGCTGAAGACATCTCTCCTACAAATGCCGATACACCAAGCTGGCTTCCTGCCACAAGTTTTCTTACTGAAGGCTTACACACAACAAGCCTGACACTGCTTTTCTTAGAGAAGAAATGTATGCTGCATATTCCCATACCTATAATCGGCGACAAAGCTGTTGCCAGTGCTGCACCTTCCATTCCCAGATTCATCGGGAACATGAGAATATAGTCAAACACTATATTAAACAGACTGCTAAAAAGTGTTGCACTCATAGCAATTCCCGGGGCTCCGTCATTTCTTACAAATGCATTAGTCACATAGTTGCACATAAACATAGGTGCAAAACACATGAATATCTTAGTGTAATTATTTCCAACTGCTACAATATGTTCATCAGCTCCTAGAACACGCATGATATCTGCTGAGAAAAATATTCCGGCAAAAACGAATATCATACTTGATATTATGCACCATATTAATGCATTCCAGAAATAATCATCTGCATCTGCATCTTTTTTAATCTTACTAATCGCATACCTTATAGCTGAACCAACACCAATCATCTCACCAATTGAGAATATTATACTATATAATGGCATAACAAGATTTAATGCTGTAAGTCCGTCTGCTCCCTTTGCTATAGATATAAAATACGAGTCAGCAAGAACGTAGCATGAAAACCCTATCATTCCGAGAATATTCTGCGATACATATTTAGAAAAATTCTTTCTGTTTTCCTCCTTGCTCATCGAAATCTCCTTAATTAAATAATATAAGTTACAAAAACGGCTCCCGTTGGGAGCCGCATTTTACACACTATCATATCTCTTAACACAAAGCAATTACATGCGCATAATTATTTACTTAGTTCCGAAGATTCGGTCTCCGGCATCCCCAAGTCCTGGGCAGATATAAGCATCTGCGTTAAGCTCTCTGTCAAGATGTCCAATGTATATCTGAACATCTGGATGCGCCTTATGAAGCTTTTCAACTCCCTCTGGGGCGGCTATGATACACATAAACTTAATCTGCTTTCCGCCAACCTTCTTTATCTGGTCAATTGCATCAACTGCCGAACCACCTGTTGCAAGCATCGGATCTGTTACAACAATAGTTCTTTCCTCAATTGGATGTGGAAGCTTGCAGTAATATGGTACCGGCTCATGTGTCTCTTCATTACGGTACATTCCAATATGTCCAACCTTAGCTGTTGGTACAAGTGAAAGTACACCAGGAACCATGCCAAGACCTGCCCTTAAAATAGGAACAATTGCAAGCTTACGTCCTGAAATCATAGGTGTCATACAAGTTTCAATAGGTGTCTCAATCTCAACATCTTCTGTCGGAAGGTCTGATAAAGCCTCAAAGCCTTCAAGCATAGCTATTTCTTCAACGAGCTTTCTGAATTCATTAGTTCCTGTTTTCTTATCTCTAAGAATTGAAATCTTATGCTGGATAAGTGGATGTGTAAATATAGTTATATTCTTCTCATTCTCAAAATCCATCATTATTAAGTACCTCCAAATTATATAATATAATTACTCAATGTATTTACTCAGCCTCTTCTGGCTTTTCCTCATCAGAGTCTGTATTCATAACATAAACTCCACGGCTGCTGTCACCTGCTGGATTCTTACCGAATTCATAATCATTACCAGGTAATATAGCATTAAGAAGAATACCTGCTATAGCAGCAATTGCGAGTGCTGTAAGTGTTATAGATGTTCCACCGATTGTAAATGTAAGTCCATCACCGAAGCCTAAACCACATACAAATATAACACCTGCAATAATAAGGTTTCTTGACTTAGTAAGGTCAACCTTGTTCTCAACAACATTTCTTACACCGATAGCTGAAATCATACCATAAAGCATGAATGATATACCACCGATAATTGCTGTTGGCATAGTTGATATAACTGATGAAAACTTAGGTATGAATGAAAGTATAATTGCAAATACTGCTGCAATTCTGATTACTCTTGGGTCATATACCTTAGAAAGTTCAAGAACTCCTGTGTTCTCACCATATGTAGTATTAGCCGGACCTCCAATTGCACCTGCAAATGCTGTTGCAACACCATCACCAATAAGTGTTCTGTGAAGACCTGGATCTGCTAAGTAGTTTTCTTCAACTGTAGCCGAAATAGCTGACATATCTCCGATATGCTCCATCATTGTTGCAATAGCAATAGGTGCCATTACAAGGATTGCTGTTACATCAAACTTCATAAACTGGAACTTCGGAATTCCTACCCATGAAGCAGATGCAATTGATGAGAAATTAAGTATTGCTGAACCATCAGGATTATGTACGCCGCATGCATTAAGAATAAGTGCAAATACATATGAAATTACTACACCCATAAGAATAGGGATAATCTTGAAAAGTCCCTTGCCCCATATATTGAATATAATAATTACAGCAAGTGCAACAAATGCAAGTAACCAGTTAGTTGAAGCATTTGTAATAGCTGAACCTGCAAGTGAAAGACCGATACAGATAATGATAGGTCCTGTAACCACAGGTGGAAGGAATTTCATAACTCTGTTAACTCCAACAAGCTTAATAATTAAAGCAAGTACAAAGTAAAGCATTCCGGCAACAAATATACCACCACATGCATAAGCAGCTTTATCATTAGCTGACATTCCAGCATACATACCGCTGTCAAGATTAGCTACTGTGTAGAATCCACCAAGAAATGCAAAGGAAGATCCTAAGAATGCGGGTACTTTGAACTTAGTACACAGGTGGAATATCAATGTACCAAAGCCTGCACAGAAAAGTGTTACTGATACAGACAGACCTCTGGTAAGCTCCTCACCGCAGGCAGCCTGAAAATATCCTGATACCAGAATAGGTACAAGAATAGTTGCGCCAAACATGGCAAACATATGCTGAATACCAAGAATCAGCATCTTCGCTTTACCAAGCTTTCTGGCATCACGAATAGGTTCGATTTTCTTTTGTTCCATAATACGCTCCAATCAATATATATTTTCATATTATTATAGAACATATTATGATTTAGGGCAATGAAAAAATATTCCATTTTAAACATTTCGGGGCATGAAAAGCTTTCGCTTTCCATGCCCCGAAACTCGTGTTATGGTCAGAAATTGGATTATTTTTCTTCCGCAATCGCAGCCTGTGCTGCTGCAAGTCTTGCAATAGGTACTCTGAATGGTGAGCAGCTCACATAATCAAGACCAATCTTATGGCAGAATGCAACTGATGAAGGATCTCCACCATGCTCTCCACAGATACCTATGTGAAGATTCGGATTAACCGGTCTTCCAAGCTTTATTGTCATCTCCATAAGCTTGCCTACACCATTCTGGTCAAGCTTTGCAAATGGGTCATTCTCAAATATCTTAGATTCATAATATGCATTAAGGAACTTACCAGCGTCATCTCTTGAGAATCCGAATGTCATCTGTGTAAGATCGTTAGTACCAAAGCAGAAGAAATCAGCTTCCTTAGCAATCTCATCAGCAGTAAGTGCAGCTCTTGGAATCTCAATCATAGTACCAACCTCGTATTCAAGGTCGATTCCTGCTGCCTTAATCTCTTCATCTGCTGTCTCAACAACAGTCTTCTTTACATACTTTAATTCCTTAACCTCACAGATAAGCGGAATCATAATCTCCGGCTTAACATTCCAGTCAGGATGTGCCTTCTTAACATTGATTGCAGCTCTTATAACAGCTCTTGTCTGCATCTTGGCAATCTCTGGATATGTTACTGCAAGACGGCATCCTCTGTGTCCCATCATTGGATTAAACTCATGAAGACTTGCAATAATATTCTTAATAGTCTCTACTGACTTGCCCTGTGATTCAGCTAACTTCTTAATATCTTCTTCCTCTGTAGGAACAAATTCATGAAGAGGTGGATCAAGGAATCTGATAGTTACAGGATTACCTTCAAGTGCCTCATAAAGTGCTTCGAAATCTCCCTGCTGATATGGCAGAATCTTATCCAGTGCTGCTTCTCTTTCTTCTACAGTATCAGAACATATCATCTCTCTGAATGCTGCAATTCTGTCCTCTTCAAAGAACATATGCTCAGTACGGCAAAGTCCGATACCTTCTGCTCCAAGTTCTCTTGCCTTCTTGGCATCCTTAGGAGTATCTGCATTAGTACGAACCTTTAACTTTCTGTACTTATCAGCCCACTCCATAACTCTTCCAAACTCTCCTGCAATCTTGGCATCAACCGTAGGAATCTGCCCATCATATATGTTGCCTGTTGTACCATCAATAGATATATAATCTCCTTCATGGTATTCCTTGCCTGCAAGTGTGAACTTCTTATTAGCTTCATCCATTGCAATATCACCACAGCCAGATACACAGCAGGTTCCCATACCTCTTGCAACAACCGCTGCATGGCTTGTCATACCTCCTCTTACAGTAAGAATACCCTGTGAAGCCTTCATACCTGTAATATCTTCTGGCGATGTCTCAAGTCTTACAAGAACAACCTTCTCTCCTCTTGCATTCCACTCTTCTGCGTCTTCTGCTGAGAAAACAATCTTACCACATGCAGCGCCAGGAGATGCTCCAAGACCTCTTCCTGCTGGAGTTGCAGCCTTAAGTGCAGCTGCATCAAACTGTGGATGAAGAAGTGTATCAAGATTACGAGGATCAATCATTGCAACTGCTTCCTTCTCTGTTCTCATACCCTCATCTACAAGGTCGCATGCAATCTTTAATGCTGCCTGTGCTGTTCTCTTACCATTACGTGTCTGTAACATGAACAGCTTGCCATGCTCTACTGTAAATTCCATATCCTGCATATCTCTGTAATGTTCTTCCAGAGTTGCACACACATCCTTAAACTGCTCAAATGCTTCCGGGAACTTCTCACTCATTTCCTGAATATGCATTGGAGTTCTTACTCCGGCAACAACATCTTCACCCTGTGCGTTAGTAAGGAACTCTCCAAAAAGTCCTTTAGCACCAGTTGCAGGATCTCTTGTAAATGCAACACCAGTTCCACAGTCATCCCCCATATTACCAAATGCCATAGACTGTACATTAACTGCTGTTCCCCAAGAATAAGGAATATCATTATCTCTTCTGTATACATTAGCTCTTGGGTTGTCCCATGAACGGAATACAGCTTTTATAGCTCCGTATAACTGTTCCTTAGGATCATCTGGGAAATCCTTGCCAATCTTAGACTTATATTCAACCTTAAACTGTGTTGCAAGCTCCTTAAGATCATCCGCTGTAAGCTCTACATCAAGCTTAACCCCTCTCTCATCCTTCATCTTGTCAATAAGCTCTTCGAAATATTTCTTGCCAACTTCCATAACTACATCTGAATACATCTGGATAAATCTTCTATAACAATCCCATGCCCATCTTGGATTACCAGATTTCTGTGCAATTACATTAACAACATCCTCATTAAGTCCAAGATTAAGAATTGTGTCCATCATACCCGGCATAGAAGCTCTTGCTCCAGAACGAACAGAAACTAAAAGTGGATTCTCCATATCTCCAAACTTCTTGCCTGTAATCTGTTCCATCTTCTCGATATGTTCGTTAATCTGTCCCATGATCTCATCATTGATCTCTCTACCATCCTCGTAATACTGGGTACAAGCTTCCGTGGTAATAGTAAACCCCTGTGGAACCGGAAGACCTAAAGAAGTCATCTCAGCAAGGTTTGCACCTTTACCACCAAGAAGTTCACGCATATCTGCGTTACCCTCTGTAAACAAATACACCCATTTCTTTCCCATAACAAAACCTCCATAATTTAATATTCAGTTATTTAAGTAGTATGTTTCTTAGCTTGTTAAAATTATAACATAGTAATCGTTTTCGTGCAACCATAAATGTATTTATTTTAATACAATTTTATATACAAGCCTTACATTTACAGAATATGCTTAATATGGGAAAATATTCATGCTGTACTAAATAGCACAACAATAGAGCAATCACTGAAAACACAATAAAAGGAGGATTTTTCTATGCCTAAAGACCCTGTTATGCTTTTAAGCTTTGTCAATACACAACTTCGAGACAATTACAATTCATTAGAGGAACTGTGCAAATCTTATATGATTTCTGAGGAAGAAATAACCAATAAGTTAAAATCAATTAATTATGAATATAATACTGAAAAGAACCAGTTTATCTAGTTCTGTATAAATATGTCTTAATCTGATTATTGATTCGTTGTTCATGATACCTATAGGTAATCGCATTATCACTTGATTTATAGGACATATCCAGGCAGAATCCTTATTCAACCTTCACTTTTTCTTCCAATCTGCCTATAGATAAACTTCCTCGTGCCTGCCTGATAGGTATATTCCTGCAATTTCATGTATTTCTGCCTGAAATTTGCCTATATAGATTGATTATTTATTGTTCTTATAGGAACACGCAGAAGTAAGTTCCTGAACAGAAACAGACTTTTCCATAAAATAAAAGCAATGCCAGTATCCACTCTTCCCAGCATTGCTTTATCTTTATATATTATATTGTCAGCTATCACTCCATATCCGGACACTTGTATCCTGCATTAATCATATTAGCTCGCAGCTTTTCTACACTTACCCCTAGCTTTTGTGCACCCTTTTCCATACTTATGCTCTCATCTTCGACCAGTGAATATATCATCTGGTTGCCTTCTTCTCTTCCTTTCTGAAGTCCTTTCTCAATTCCCCTGTCTTCAAGTCTCTGCGCTACATCACACATATTGCTC
>OHPI01000993.1_pt1 | contig 16853 bp, 18 predicted proteins | sample 1577651 | NCBI WGS metagenome assembly OHPI01 (sample SAMEA3879578, study PRJEB24766) | human gut metagenome | biome: human-associated habitat; feature: feces | place: USA | collected 1985/1987
TAACCATAACAGTAGTTTGTGTCAAATGGCACCGAAATCATACCAAATAGCACATTATATTTGTAATAAGTGCTGCCATAATAGTGATACTTAAAGCCAAAACAGTGTTTATTATTAAAGATGAAGCCAATGTTAATAAATTCAACTATTGGTTGTGTGGCAACGGGTGTAGGTATTGGAGGCGCAGCAGGATCTGGGCCAGGTGCAGTGATTGGAGGCGCTGTCGGTACTATAGTTGGAATATGGTAAAAAATCTGAAGATTTTTAATGTTACAATTTGCAATATTAATAGTGGGAAGTGGAATTTTGGATATTATGTTTGATATGCCTAAGTGGTTTGAATTGGTTGTTTTGGGATTATTGTTTTATCTGGTATTCTTTATAATTCAAATTAAGTGTGCTATGAAAAATGAGAGAGAAAAAGTTTCAAGTGATGGAATAGCTGGAGCACGGCTGTGTGGAATATTATTTTCTGCTGTACTGTTTGTCTTTATATTAGGAATATATGTTTATCAGATTGCTAATATAATAATGGTTAGTAGTGGCGTTATCATATTGATAATAGAAAGAAAAAAGATCAAGGACTTCTTCTTTAAAAATTACTGGGAAAGCAGATTTTGGATGGTATATATAGGTTGTATTTTTATTATAGGTGGAGTATTTTCAGTTTTTGCGGCATTAGATATGGCTCCATGCACTGAGTTAAAGGGAATATATAGAATTATTGGAATTATAGTGTTTGTGTGTGTGATTTTATCAACGTTACCACCGAATACTTTATTAGCAAAATTTGCAACATATAATTTTAAGAATTGGGAAGAAATATATAAGGAATAATAGTGAACAGGAAGGAACACAATGCGATACACATTTATAAAGCTGTATGATGCAACAGACTGTGCAGCGGCATGTATGGGGATGGTCTGTCTGCATTACAGAAAAGAGACCACAATAACAAAATTAAGGGATCTTATGGGAACTGACCTGAAAGGGACAAATCTCATAGGTCTGTCAAAATGTGCAGAGCATCTTGGATTTAACTGCCAGGCGGTTAAGGTTGACAGGGAAGGATTCCTTAGCAGATATACACTTCCGGCGATTTTAAATGTTTACAAATATAGCATTATTGCTTATCATGGATATATCAATGGCTCTTATCACAGGTGTGATACTGTTTCAGATGAACCCAAAGCTTTTTGCGGTAATTGTAATGATGACAATCATAAGTATAGTGCTGGTATTTATATTTAAACATCCTTGTAAGAAGATAAATGAGGAGCAGATGCAGCAGGGAAATTTAATTAATTTTTGTATGTAAAAGCTTTACATAGAGTCAGGACTGTCTGCAGACGGGAATGGCAAAAATAAAACAAAGAGAAGAGGAGGTACACATATATGGATATGTGTTATGATGGAACACTGTCAACTGCTTTTGGGTTATCTAGCTGGCTTTTTACTGAAGCTGAAAAACACGGTGGAATGTATATTGGATTTGATTCAAAAAAGAAAAAATAGTTTGGGGATATGGTAGATATTAGGGATAAAAATGTATAAAGTATTATATATAGGATTTCTGACTTTTCAGTTAATATCTGTTTTTTGTAATTTGAAAAGTTCAAAAAAAGACATATTGGAAGCTCATAATAGCAGGAAATTTAATATTATAGGAATAGTATGTCAGATCATAGCTGTAATATTTATTATGATCATTCTAAAAATGTAGTAGAAGACTATTGGAAAATATGCAAGATGCTAATGCCAAGGTAAACTAAGAGATTATAACATTATAGTAAATTATTAGCTTGTGATATCTCATAAGAGATATCACAAGCTAAATGTAGGGGTGAAGAGTGAAAAAATATATCGTACATTTTATTATATGGGGACTAGGTATAATTAGTTACTATATATTAGACAAGACAACGGCCGGAGATGAGTTTCAGAATATTAGCTTATTATTAATTGGATGTTTGATGTTTTATGCTGTGTATTATATTTCTATGATATCAGAAATCAGGAAAATTGAATGTGAATTGAATGAATCGGGAATATTTGGCGGACGCGGCATGGGGATTTTAATAAACATGTTTAGCTTGCAGTATATATTTGAACTTTATAAGAAACCATTAGTTTGCATTGTTCTTATAGTAGTTTCTGTTATTGTGCTGATACTATCACGTAAATATATAAAATCTTTTTGGACAAAAAATATATGGAGTAGACAATTTTTACTTATTTTTATTGCATTTAATGTATTGGCGAGCTCTATAGGCAGTGTTCTTGGTTATAAGTGGGATGATATTTTGTTGGTTAATGTAGAAAATGTATCAAACGTAACAAAATTGATTCTTATAATATTTTATATTGTGATTTTTAAAAATACAGAGTTGCCAAACTGTTTTTTTATAAGATTTGCTTCTAAAAATGAGGCTTTGTTAGACAGAAGAAATTAGAAAATAAGCATTTAATATATAGCATACGAAAGGAACACAATGCGATACACATTTATAAAGCAGCATGATGCAACAGACTGTGCAGCGGCCATGCATCGATGATACTTTTTGACCATTTAATCATCTTATATAAGAGGTAAGTGCTATGGAATACTTGAATTTGGAAAAGGGAGGACTTATTACTATCTTGATTCCACTTAATCTTTTAATTGGAGAATATACATTGTTTTTTCGCTTGAATGGATGGAGCCGGAAAATAATTCACTTAATCACAGGTGTGATTGATCTATTTTTTGTGGTGGCAACAATTGCTAGTGGAGAGCATCCATATTATCCATTTGTGATTTTCGGTGGAATGTTAATTGGAATCATTCAAAGTGAATGGTGTTATAGAAAAATCAGTGAAGAAACAAATTGTTGGGACAAAATAGATATATTGTTTAAAAAGGGGAGAATTTGGATGGGAGTGATATTAATTATTATTGAAATAGTGATTAGAATGTCGTATCCGTCAATGTTTATGGTATTACCATTAATAACACGTATCTTTTCATATATCATTTTAGCTGTGTTACCTATTGAAGTGATAGTTTTTAACTGTTTTCTTGTAAAAAAACATAATGGTATGACAATTTAATATTTTTAGAAAGCAAGGTAAAAACATGCCATTCATGACAAGAAAGTGTCGTTCGTGACCTACTTTATTAATTTTAAAGTGCATGAAGGGAGTAATGAATTTGAATAAAGAGATTGTTGAAGGAATGTACATAGCTCTTATTTTTATTGCGGGATACTATTTAGTAAAGACGAAAAGAATTAATATTTTGTGGAAGATATTGGCAGCTGTGAATATACTTTCATGGGCGTGTTTATTAGTAATATTAGCACTAGATATAAATGTAAGTGCTGATTTTATATCCTTAAATTTAGCAGCATGTATGTCGTTGGCTATTTTTACACCAATAATATGGTTTTCAGATAGAAAAAATATGGATATCTACAGTTTATTTGGAAATATAGGATTTGTATTAGTACTTAACAAGGAAGTAAATCAAATAAAAAATAGTGCCAGACTAAAAGAAAACCTTCAGAAAATTCTAGGTCTTGATTGTTATCATAAGACATGGATCACAATATCGAAACCAAAAGATGAAGAAATTACATTGACTATGTTATTTTTCAGTAAAAAGGAATTTGCCTGCTTTGAACGAAAAATTGATAAGAAGTATATAGTAGAAAAGGAAAATGGATTTGGGACATTGGTTACTATGCAAATATAGGAGAGTAGCAATGAACAGAGAAAAATGTATTGTTAAGAAAAATATAATTACCATGTGACATATGAAATGAACGAAGCGGTATACACGAAAACTCATGTTTTTTAGGATGGCTTAAAAAATAAGTTTGAGAAAATAATGGACTATAACTGGATTTTATTGAAAGGTATGAGGTATTATATGGAAACGATAAAAATACAGCACTTATTTGGTAGATTTTCTATATTTTTCTTGGTGTTAATTTTGGCAGTATTTGCTGAGGAATATTCAATTAATAGGTTGTGCTTGAATATAAATGGATTTCCATTTATTTTTATGAATGCATTTATGATTGTAGGAATAGCATATATTTATCAAAAAGCAACAAGGAAATTATTCATAAAGGAATTTGAGTATGAGATATATGAAGATTTCTTCTATATTAATGGGAATAAATATGAATATCAAGATGTAATAAAGTGTGAAATTCATTATTTCGATTATTTTTTTATAAATGTATTGTGTTTGCATATAGACATGAAAAACACCTCTAAAAGCACCATTTTGTTATATTCAGAAGACTTGGATCAAGGAATAGACTATAAAGACATTCCATTGTTTAAGTTTTATGAATCAGTTAGCGAACATTTGAGAATCAGCTAACTATTGACAGATAGGGGTGAAAGAAAATAATAGGCTTGCCAGGATATAATTAGTGAGCCTATTATTTAATGTGGTGTTTTTGCAGGAGTAATATACCGCGGATTTTCATAACAATACTGTTACCCTCCTAGATTTTGTTCTAATTTTTCTCTACTCCATTGATAACTTACTTTTTTTAACAATCCATCGTTTTCTACCACTACCTTTGCAATCACCTCCCCCTTTTCACATATGTAATAAATACCATTCGTTTCATATACCACGTCAATTTCACTGAGCTGATATCTTTTGTATATAGAATTATTTTCTTGAACAATTTGTTTAATTAAATCATCTAAATTATCTTCATTTTTTCTGATATAGTATACAAGAGTGAAATCACCTTCATGTTTATAATCATGCTCGTCATATATGGACGCCGCCTCAAAATAATCATATTCGCCAAAATTCAATCCATAATAATCCAAAACTCTATCAAATGTATTATTTACACCTGATGCCGAACCCATCATAAGACAAAACAAACCCAAAAATAATGTCCAAAAAACATATATAAGACAATATATTTTTTTACTCTTTATATTTTCTCTATCACGATGTCTTCCATAACAAATCACATCCGTAATTTGCTTTGGGAAAAATAGCGTGATAAAAATTGAAAATATTGCATATAACAATCCCATAACAGTTTCTCCCATTTCTTATTATTCCATCATTCATTTTAATTATATCATTTATACCATGCTTCGTCCATTTTTATCTAAATACGCTCATATAAAAGAACTTTTTTGTGTATTTTGCACATTGGTATTTCTCTTAATTACCCTCATTTTTTCCTTAACAGAGTTCATAAAACACTATGGGAAATTATAATACAAGGGAAAGTCTGAGGAAAAGCTCACCTGCGATAAACTTAGTGTTTTAAAGCATTAGAGATCTTGTAGGATTAAACAAAATGTCCAATACTTTGAAAAAAGTGTCAAAAAAACATAAAATAATAAAAAAGTTTTGAACTAATTGACAATTGTTTAATTAATATATCTTGTGATAAAATATCCGCGAAGATAATGGAGTGCCATTATAAGGAGGTATTCAGAAATGAATAAAATAATAAAAAAACAAGTTCTTGCTACGTTTGCATTAGTTACTATCATGGCAGGAGTGTTAATAGGTACTAATTGTATTTATGCAGCGCAGGACGGAAAAGAGACAACAACTATCCGGCTTATAAACCAGACTTATTTTAATGTTAAGAATATCAAGGTAACCTGGAACGATGGCAAAGAGCAGACTGTCAATACACTTGGCAGCCATGATTCAATTGATTTCTCATCAGATGCCGGAAGCGTATACAAAATGGATGTTACCGGAACAACCCAGTCCGGAGAGAAATTCACCGGACATTTTAAGGGACTGGTCGGCAAAGATACAAGAGTATTTATAGAGCTTGACGAGAATGCTGATGTTCAGGTTTTTATCCCACAGGGAGAAATTGATTAAACATTAATTATTGTTCTTCAAGATCCGCCAGAGTGTGCTTCGGCTTATGCCGAGCCGCCTGGCGGTTTTTTCTTTATTGTCATGTTCTTCGTGTAACACCTGAAGAATGATTTGATAATTTATCTCATCTAGAGTTCCATCAAATTTTACTGAATCATCAAAGACGCGTCCGTAGTCGGGCTCCTGTTTCAGGATGGCTTCTACAGTGTCACAGGAGATATACGGTGTCTTTGTTATTGTGACAAGCTCTTTAAGGACATGCTGCAGCTGGTCGAGATTGTTAGGCCAGTTGTACGAGAGCATTTTTTCCATTGCTTCAACATCAAAGCCTATTATCTGTTTCCCGAGGGAGACATTGAACCGGTGCAGATAGAGCGCGGTTATACCGGAAAAATCGTCAATGCGCTCTCGAAGCGGTGGGAGATTCATGGTAAGGCAGGAAAGATGGTTCTCCATGAAGGTGCGTATTGTGGCAAATGCAGGCTGATTGGAGTTGTTGGTGGAAAGCGAGACTATGAGTCTCATTCTCGTGCAAAGCTTCGTCTGGTCTATATATTGAAACAAATCACCAATCTGTTCCAGACTAAGGGCATCGGCTTTTTCAAAAAATACTGTGCTGTCCACTTCGTTGAGAGGAGAATTCTCATTGTTTAGCAGGCTGTGCCACTTACGCTCTTTTATCAGAGAACAGTCGATACTGTAAAATGGAGCGTGCTTATAGTTGCTTTGCTTGTAAATAAGTGATGCAGCCTTGCCTTTGCCGGTTCCGTTTTCTCCGAGAATAAGCACAGGCAGATGGCTTTTAGCGTATTCTTCTACTATCTGCGCTATTTTGCCTGCTTTACCGGTTCCGTTGTAAGCGTCAGCAAAGTCGTTGGAGGAGGTGTTGTCAATATTGTAAATCTGAAATCCAGGGTCGTCCTCGGCGGTTAATGCAGGACTCTTACATATAGTAATTGCAGTGTACTTCTGGTCCTCGTAAATCAGGTGGCGGTTGTACAGAGTATAGACGTTATCGCGTATCTGATGCGAAACGGTCTGGTTCGGAACTTTCAAAAATGACTTAATGTATGTCTGTACAAAATTCATCAACGATGTATTCATTTCATCTATTGCGATGCTTGAAAACCACAGAGTACCTGCAGGCGAGTAAATTAAGAATTCGCGGTCATCCTCGGTCAGAAGCGACTGGAACAGATCCTTCTGCTTGTGGACATAATTGGAAGAGTGCACAAGCTTTACAGCCTCGGCAACGGCGTTTTCTATGCTTTCCCTGCCAGAGGTTACAAGATTATAATTTAATCCGATATCCTTTGCGGCTCTGGCACCGGTCACGTCACATAGGACAAGTGTGCAGCCGTTTTCTTTTGCTTTTTTAAGGCGATTGACTGCATCTGCCGAGTCCTTGAAAGTGATTATGTCAATATCATATTGAAGCAGGTCGCACAGCAGATGTGCATTTGCAGTGATTCCGGGAAAACCGGCAATTACAAATTTTCCGTTGTAGCTCTCGGCAAGCTTGATGCTCAGAAGTATATCGTAAACAGAGATGGATATATCTATGACGGGAAGCTCAACAGCAGATTGTATAAGCTCTGCGGTGCCACCTCGCGAAATGATAACATCGTAATTTTTATGTGCAAGCTGCATTGCTATATCACGGCCGGTGAACAGATCGCCGGTCTGGACCGTAAGAGCAATGTCATCGCGCGACTGTGCTATATTGGTAAGTATGTCAGCCATGCCCTCGTAAGGGGCGACTGCAAGAATCTTGGTTTTCTGCATATATTTCTCCTTATGGGATTTGTAAATGTTAAGTGGTTATTTTAATGTTTAAAATTGAAACGTAAAGATAGCGCTAGTGATGCTTTGTTACTATTCAACCATATTGTATTACAGAATGTTTCAAAATGCAACAAATAAATGTAACTTATGTTTCAAAATAGAACAAAAATAACAAAACAACGCGTTGAACGTGGCTCAAAAAACAGATATTATATGATTAGTTCAAAGAGATGTTCAAAAATAAAACACAAGAATAACAATATAACAAAGGAGAGGTAATATATGAGTTATCAGATTAAAATTCCGTCATGTATCTTTGGCGGAGCAGGAAGCATTGAGAATGTGAAAGCGGTAATAGAAAAAGAGAATGCAAAAAAAGTAATAATTTTTACTGATAAAGGCATTCGCTCAACAGGACTTTTAGATCTGCTGACAGACATTCTTGAGGAAAACAAGACAGAGTATCAGGTATTTGATGATCTTGCTTGTGAACCATCATATCAGGATGTTGAAAAGGTTATGAAGGAGGTGGAGAACACATCAGGTGATCTTATCATAGCAATCGGTGGGGGAAGCGTTATGGATGCAGCAAAGCTTTGCTGCGTATTAAAAGATGCAGACTATACTATAAAAGATTTGCTCAATGATCCGATGCTTGCAAAGAAACAGATTAAGACGGTTATGATTCCGACAACATGCGGAACAGGATCTGAGGCAACCTGCAATGCAATCGTTGCGGTTCCGGAGGAACAGTCAAAGAAAGGAATTGTAAATGACAGTATGATTCCGGACTATGTGGTATTGGATTCGAATATGATCAGAAAGCTTCCAAAATCAATTGTGGCAGCAACAGGTGTAGATGCATTGGCCCATGTGGTTGAGTGCTTCACCTCAAAGAAAGCAACACCGTTTTCCGATACCTATGCAGCAGCCGGAGCCAAGCTTATTTTCCACAATATCAGGGAAGCTTATAACAATCCGGACAATATGGAAGCAAAAAGCAATATGATGACCGGAGCCTTCTATGGCGGAGTCGCAATTACAGGAAGCGGAACAACAGCAGTTCATGCGCTTTCATATCCACTGGGAGGCAAATATCACATTGCTCACGGTGTATCAAATGCCATACTTTTTGCACATGTTATGGAATTTAATAAGGACGCATGCAGCAAGAGACTTGCAATACTTTGCGATGCTGTTTACCCTGAGCTTGCAGGAAAATCTGAGGATGAGAAAGCACAGTACATGATCAATCAGATTGCTGACATTGTAAAGGTTACAAACATTCCAACAGATCTAAAGGAATTCGGTGTTAAGCCGGAGGACCTGGATTTCCTTGTTGATGCCGGAAGCAAACAGCAGAGACTTCTTGTAAACAATATGAAAGAATTAAGCCTTGACGATATCAGAAACATATATCTTAAGGTATTAAAATAAAGGAGGGGCCTATGAAAAAGCCAATTATCGGAATTACAATGGGAGATCCTGCAGGAAATGGTTCTGAGATTTCAGTAAAAGCGTTATCAAGATCGGAAATATATGAGCAGTGTCGTCCGGTGATTATCGGTGATGCCGCATGTATGGAAGAGGCAGTAAAAATCGCAGGAAAAGAAGGACAAATAAAGATCCATGCGATTAACGATATTAAAGCTGCAAAGTTTGAGTACGGAACGATTGATGTGTACGACATGAATCTTGTGAACATGGATAGACACATATTCGGAAAAGTATCAAAGATGTGTGGAGAGGCTGCTTTTCAGTATGTCGTAAAGGTAATAGAGCTTGCGCAGAGCGGCGAGATTGACGCAACTGTCACAAATGCCTTAAATAAAGAGGCAATAAATATGGCAGGACATCATTATTCGGGACATACAGAGATTTATGCAGAGTACACCCATACAGACAAGTACACAATGATGCTTGCGCACGAGGATTTGAGGGTTGTACACGTATCGACGCATGTTTCTCTCAGGCAGGCATGTGACAAGGTAAAGAAGGACAGAGTCCTTGAAGTTATAAGAATTGCAAATGATGCCTGCAAGGCGATAGGAATTGAGAATCCAAAGATTGGTGTGGCAGGTCTTAACCCACACTGCGGAGAAAACGGACTGTTTGGAACAGAGGAAATTGAGGAAATCCAGCCGGCAATAGATGAGGCAATGGCAGAAGGAATCAATATTCCTGAGAAAAAACCGACACCGCCTGACAGCATATTCTCTAAGGCAATCGGAGGCTGGTATGATATAGTTGTAGCAATGTACCATGATCAAGGACATATTCCTCTGAAGGTTAAAGGCTTTGTATACAACAAAGAATTAAAGAAATGGGATGCGGTAGCAGGTGTAAATGTAACACTCGGAATCCCTGTAATAAGGGTATCGGTAGACCATGGTACAGGCTTTGACCTCGCAGGAAAAGGCGAATCGAATGAGTTAAGCCTTGTAAATTCAATTGACTATGCGACAAAGCTTGCAGTAAACAAAAAATAGCGGGAGGAAATGCGATGGTAAAGCTGTTGATCATAGCAGATGACTTTACCGGTGCATTGGATACCGGAATCCAGTTTGTGAATAAAGGAATTGCCACCCAGGTATTTACAAAAAAGCCGGAAGCTATCGGGGATATAGATGAGACGACAGAGGTTTTGGTTATAGATTCTGAGACCAGACCAATGCCGGCAGCTAAGGCATATGATGCTGTGAAAAATATTACAGGATGGGCAAAAGAAATTAAGATTCCTGTTATTTTCAAAAAGACGGACTCAGCGCTTCGCGGAAATATAGGAAGTGAGCTTCAGGCAGTTTTGGACGGAAGCGGACACAACAAAGTTTATTTCCTGCCGGGGTATCCGAAGATAGACCGCTGTACGGTAAATGGAACTCACTACATACAGGGGCAGCTTCTTGAAAAAAGTGTATTCGGGCAGGATCCGTTTGAACCGGTAAAGCTGTCGTACATACCTGATATTATCGCACAGCAGACAGCTTTGAAATGTGCCTGTGTTAAGCGGAATGAAGCTTTGAATGATATAAAAAGCGATGAACGTATCGTAATCTGCGATGTGGAAAAACACAAAGACATAGAAGAGAGGCTTGATGAATTGCAGGAAAAAGATGAGCTTTGTATTATTGCCGGATGTGCCGCACTAGCGGAAGCGCTTGCCGACAAGCTCAGATTTGATGCAGCGAAGCCGCAAAGCTATAGGAAGAGTGAAAATTTTCTTGTGGAATGTGGCAGCTTGAATATGATTACGCAAAATCAGCTTGACTATGCCGAAGAACACGGATTTTCAAGAATCCATATGACCGTAGAACAAAAATTGCAGAAGGATTATTACAGCACGCAGGCGGGCTTGGAGTTTTTGCGCAAAATGCAGGAAGAATGTGAAAAAGACAGATGTCTCATCATTGATTCCATAGACCGGGAAGAAGACAAAAAGGGCTTTATGGAAGCAAATAAGCTGACTATGAATGATGTAAGAACCTTGATTCCAACGGCACATGGACACGTAGCTGACCATTTGGCAGCAAATAAGCAGGATACGACAATACTTATGACAGGCGGCGATACTTTGATGGGGTATATGAAGCTGATAGGCTGTACCCAGATTACACCGGTATGTGAGATAGAACAGGGTGTGGTTGTTTCCAATCTGAAAAATCACGGATTTGTGCAGCAGATAATATCCAAATCAGGTGGGTTCGGAACCAAAGATGTACTGGTAAAGATTGCAGACAAAATATTAAATCAAAAATAAACAAAATTAAACAAGTTTAAAAGGAGAAGAAAAACATGAAACAGACAGAATTAAAAGGAATTATTACACCAATTTTAACACCAATGAACGCAGATGAAAGCATCAACACTGACGAGCTCAGAACACAGATTGACAGACTTATCGATGGCGGGGTGCATGGAATTTTCCCATTTGGAACAAACGGTGAGGGATATATCTTAAATGAAAAAGAAAAATGCGAAGTCCTTGAAGCTGCAATAGATCAGGTAAAAGGAAGAGTACCTGTATATGCTGGATCAGGTTGCATTTCAACACAGGATACTATCAGGATGAGCAAGGAGGCAGAAAAGCTCGGAGCTGACGTCCTTTCAATAATCACTCCAAGCTTTGCGGTTGCGTCACAGAAGGAGTTATACGATCACTATGTAGAGGTTGCTAAACATGTAGATACTCCAATTGTTCTTTACAATATTCCTGCCCGTACAGGAAACAAGCTGCTTCCTGAGACAGTAAAGAAGCTTGCAAAGGATGTTGACCTTATCATCGGTGCTAAGGATTCAAGCGGTGACTGGGATAACTTAAAGGCATATATTACAGAGACACGTGAACTTGACAAGAAGTTCTATGTATTATCAGGAAATGATTCACTCATTCTCCCTGCGTTAAAAGAAGGCGGAGTCGGAGGAATAGCAGGATGCTCAAATGTTTATCCACATGTGCTTTCATCCATCTACAACCTTTTCAAAGAGGGCAAGCTTGAGGAGGCAGAGGCAGCACAGGATTCTATCGCAAGCTTCAGAGCTGTATTCAAATACGGCAATCCTAACACAGTTGTTAAAAAAGCGGTTGCTATGCTCGGATATCCTGTCGGCGATTGCAGACGTCCATTCAACTATCTGTGCGATGAGGGTGTGGAAGCGCTTGCAAAGGTATTAAAAGAGAATGCTGACAAAGGAATGAACTAGCTTTGGGGAGGATGAATTAATATGAAGTTTGTAATGACACAGGCTGTATGCCCTGAAGGAATGCAGCTTTTAGATGGAATAGCTGATGTATATGTAGCTGACAATCAGGATCCGAACAATTATCTTGACGAGATGAAGGATGCAGCTGCTCTTATTGTAAGAATTGCAAAATGTGATGCAAATGCTATAGAAAACAGCCCGAAGCTCAAGGTAATTGGACGTACAGGCGTAGGATATGATTCGGTTGATGTAAAAAAAGCAACAGAGCTTGGTATCCCGGTGGTCATCACACCGGGAGCCAACAACAGAAGTGTTGCTGAGCATGCGGTAGCAATGATTTTTGCATTGTCAAAGAATCTTATCGAGGCACAGAACGAGATGTGCAAAGGAAACTGGGAAATACGTGGAGCAAAGAAGGCTTTCGAGCTTGAGGGAAAGACAGTCGGAATCCTTGGGCTTGGAGCAATCGGAAGAGAAACAGCCAAAATCTGCAAAGGCTGCGGAATGAGAATTGCGGCGTATGATCCTTTTATGACAAAAGAGCAGGTAGAAGGCTATGGTGCTAAATATTATGAAGATTATGTGGAGCTGTTAAAGGACAGCGATGTGGTATCAATCCATGTACCGCTCACAAATCAGACCAGGAACATGATCTCAAAGAAGGAGCTTTCTGTTATGAAGCCGACGGCACTTATAATAAACTGCAGCCGTGGAGGAATCATCAACGAAGCAGATCTCGTAGAAGCATTAAATAACGGAGTTATCGCCGGTGCGGGAACAGACGTATTTTGCAGCGAGCCGCCAAAAACAGATGATCCGTTATTGAACTGCAGAAATCTTATCGTAAGTCCGCACTCAGCAGCCCAGACAAGAGAGGCAGTTATCAAGATGGCACAGATGTGTATCAAGGGCTGTCTGGCAGTCGTAGAGGGTAAAAAGTGGCCATATGTAGCCGACAAGTCAGTATATGAGCACGAGAAATGGAAGGGTGCTGACTGGGCAGAGATTTAAAATAAAAATATATCGGGGGATATAATATGGATTCTAGTATTATTTCAATTATAATTGTATTAATTACAATGGGCTTGTTCGTCTGGAACAGACTGCCGATAAGCGTGGTTGCTATCCTGGGGTCGGTAGCAATGGCAATGTTTATTCCAGAAATGGATTTATCCGCAGTATATAGCGGATTCAGCGCAACAGGCTGGCCGATGGTAGTCGGAATGTGTGTTGTAAGTGCCGCACTTTTTGAAACCGGAATAGCAAGAAAGATAGGAGAAAAAATCGGAAATTCTTTTCTTGCCAAGACGGAGAGGCGGTTTATAGTAACGGTAAGTGCTGTGTGTTCATTGATGTCAGCATTTATGAGTAACAACGGAACAGTTGCTATCTGGATGCCTATCATCGCAATCGTAGCAGCAAACTCATGTGGAAAAATCCGTTCAAAAATGGTTATTTTCCCAGCCGGAACAGCAGCCATTATCGGAGGTGCGTGTTCACTAATCGGCTCAACCTCACAGCTTGCAGCAAACTCGGTATTACAGGGATATGCCGGTTATGAGGAAGGTATGGGAATGTTTGACATGACAAAGATCATGTTTCCGGCAGCAGTTGTACAGATTATTTTCTGGGGAACAATCGGCTACAAGCTCCTCGACAAGGTATTAAAACCGGATAGTCCTGACTTTGACAAGGGAAATATGTATTCAGTTGCAGAGATACATAAGCTCGAGAAGGAACAGGAGTCAGATGCTCCGGCATGGAAGGGCTATGTGGCACTCGGAACCATGATTTTATGCATAGTATTGTTTGTATTAAGTGGTTTCCAGCCTTTCAAGAGCTATTTTAACATTGGTACAATCGGTCTTATAGGTGCTGCAATGGTACTTGGAACAGGCTGTATCTCGATTAAAAAAGCATATTCGGATCTTCCTTGGGATGTTTTCGTATGTATCGGAACAATATCAGGAATCGGAACAGGACTTGATGTATCAGGTGGTGGAGCATTAATCGCAAACGCTGTACTCAACCTCTTCGGAGGAAAGAACGCATCGGTTGTGCTTCTTACAGTAGTTATCGCAGTGCTTACAAGTGTGCTCACAAACATCATGTCAAACAACGCAACAGCAGCAATGCTTACACCAATCTGTATAGCAATTGCATTATCGCTTGGAATCAGTCCTATTCCATGGGTAATCGTAATCGGTGCCTGCTCAAACCTTGCAATAGCAACATCTTTCGGAACAGCCGTAAATATGCAGATACTTCCGGCAGGATACAAGTTTTCGGATTTCGTAAAAATCGGTGGACCGTTACTTATTATACTTATTGCAGTTGTTTCTATATGCAGTGTGGCATTCCTGTTCTAAGAATTGAGTGTCCTGAAGCGGCAAATATTTGCCGGTACACCGAATAATAAATCAGTATGGAAAGTTTGTGTACATAATAAAACAGATACTAACAATACAGGCAGAGCTATCATTTATGATAGCTCTGTTTGTGGATATGAGCATCCCGGGAGCAATTCATTCAATAATACAATAACTGAGAGGAAGAGCGAATGATGAAACAATTTTTAAGGAAAACCATGAAAAACATAGCGACCTACGTGGAACTGGTATTGTCTGCATTTCTCGTATTTGTGATAGCGATACTTATTATAAAGCTTGTAGGTCTATGTTTTTTTGATATATGGCATTACAAGCTTGAACTGGAGTATTACATGGAATATGCCATGTCGCTTGCTATAGGCGTGGAGTTTGTAAAGATGCTCTGTACACATCAGCCAGGCACGATAATAGAGGTTCTGCTTTTTGCAACAGCCAGACAGATGATAGTCGAGCACCTCAACGTATATGAGACTCTTGTTGGAATTGGCGCGATAGCAGCATTGTTTGCAATCAGAAAATTCCTGTTCTGCAGTTTTGATGAGGCTGATCACATGATATGCCGGGGCAGCCAGACAGTAGCACACGCGAATCTCATAACCGGAGCCAAAATTCCGGAGGAAAAGACAAGAATTCTTCGCAATGTCATAAGCGACAAGCTGAGTGAAGAGGGAAAGACGGTTGCAATAGGTGCCTGCGTGTATTATAAGGATTGTGCACTTAGAGTGGATAGTATGCGCGAAGGGATGGTAACTAGAGTTGAAGTGATAAAGAACCTGTAATGTATATTTAACCTATATTATAATATTTTTGATTTCTATGCTACCATTATCATTTGTATTTTATTTCCAGCGCAAGCTGTAGTTATGGGGTGTAAGCGGTATCTTTCTTTGCTTGTAATCGTTTCAAAAGAATTTGTTGGGTATTTGCTTGCTGCGATTGGGCCTATTGCGTTAGGGAAAATCTACGATGTTTGTCATAGTTGGACAATGCCTTTGGTATTACTGCAGGGCGGAGACACAGTTGTGTTCAAGGATTTGTATCGTTTTACCAGGGAAGCAGAAAATGGCTATAAGAAATACATGGAATGGCTCGACAGAGGTATTAACATGGTATTTCTTGATAATCCAACGGTAAGTAGCGACTACATTCGACAAATGATGACAACGGCAGAGCAACAGGACATTGTAACCAAAACTGCTATGGAAAGCATTATTAAGCTTCTGATCATAGTGGAGCTGGACCGGGGAGAGAAGCAGCGCCTTTATATATCCCAGTCTATTAAAGATGGAATTGCTGCAAGCAATAAGAAGAGTGGAAGAAAACCAGGCCAGCTTGATAAGATGTCTGATGCTCTCAGAGAGGATATTTTGAAATATTTGTCTGATAGGTCTATCAAACAAGTGGATTTAATGAGGAAGTATAATATAAGCAGAAATACATTGAAGAAGTATGTTTATAAAATTCAAAACCATAATATAATATAAAAGGCTGATTGATGCCCAAAAAAGTGTGCGGGAGAATATCATAGAGCTTATCGCCTCATCCGGGGCACGCCTGGAAAATGAGGTAGCGATGTACCTGAATTCGGAAATTTCCAAAATTACAAGAGTACTACATTTAAATATGTTTGTCATAACTGGATATAGCTTCAAACTATGACTAACCGCAAAAGAAATGTATTATACAAAGTCATAGTGACATGGTAGGATAACCCTAGAAAACGAACAAAAAAACACAGGAGGTTATCAATATATGAGTACATTAAAGACACCATTTCGCTATGATTTTGTAGGAAGCTTTTTAAGACCAGAAAAGCTTAAAGCAGCAAAAAAAGCGTTTGAAGAAGGAACAATCACACAGGAAGAACTCGACCGCGTGACGGATGAGTGCGTGACAGAGATCGTTGCAAAGCAGAAAGTAGCAGGATACCATGCGATTACAGATGGGGAATTCAGAAGAAAATTCTGGCATCTGGATTTTATGTGGGGATTTGAAGGAGTTACCCATGAAAAAGATGGTGGCGGCGTACAGTTTAACGGAGAGATGGCAGACCTTGAGGCTACTTATCTGGTGGGAAAGGTAAAAGCAAAGGTGCATCCGTTTGT
>OHPI01001001.1_pt1 | contig 16790 bp, 17 predicted proteins | sample 1577651 | NCBI WGS metagenome assembly OHPI01 (sample SAMEA3879578, study PRJEB24766) | human gut metagenome | biome: human-associated habitat; feature: feces | place: USA | collected 1985/1987
TCACGCCGATGAGCAGCCGCATCACCCCGCGGCGTCTCAGCTCTCCGGCCACAAACTTTTCTATCCGTTCTGTTGACTTGCCTTCCTTCTTCAATGTATTATAGATTGAACTGAATGCAAAATTAATTATTTTTCATTCTTACGCTTCCAATTTTTAACAATAAATAATCTATAATAATTGCAGATTCTAAAAATTGGAAGTAAATTTGCAACATAACCTAATGAAAGGTTACACTTAATTAACCGGAATAACTATAACCCAATTTAGAAATACTATGGCAAAGAAATGGATCTGCACAGTGTGCGGATATGTAGCTGAGGGAGAAACCGCTCCCGAAAAATGCCCCCAGTGCGGCGTTCCCGCTTCGAAATTCAAACCTCTCGATGAGGCTGAACTTCTTCAGTTTGTAACCGAGCATGAAATCGGCGTTGCCAAAGGCACCGATGAAGAAATGATCAAAGACCTCAACGCTCATTTCAACGGCGAATGCACAGAGGTGGGAATGTATCTTGCAATGTCGCGTCAGGCCGACCGCGAAGGTTATCCCGAAATCGCAGAAGCTTTCAAGCGTTATGCATGGGAAGAGGCCGAGCACGCCGCCAAGTTCGCAGAACTTCTCGGCGATGTTGTTTGGGACACCAAGACAAACCTTGAGAAACGCATGCACGCCGAGGCAGGCGCCAACGCAGACAAGATGCGTATAGCCAAGAATGCAAAAGCCCAGAACCTCGACGCTATCCACGACACTGTTCATGAGATGGCTAAAGACGAGGCCCGTCACGGAAAAGGCTTCGAAGGTCTCTACAACCGCTATTTCGGAAAGAAATAACGAAGTGAAAACCGAAAACGCATTTAAATGAATATCAGGTGTGCCGGAACATTATGTGTCCGGCACACCTGTTTTTTCTAAATATCTTAGAGTATGTCAAGAATAATGGCCATCGACTATGGACGCCGACGTTGCGGTGTAGCAGTAACGGATCCATTGCAGATTATAGCCAACGGGCTTCCTACCGTCCCCACTCACCTGCTCATGGATTTTATCAAGGATTATTGCCTTCGCGAGGATGTTGAGGCCATAATAATCGGAGAGCCCAGACAGATGAACGGCCTACCCTCCGAATCCGCCCGATATATCGAGCCGTTCGTGCGCCATCTGGCAAAAGAAATGCCGGAAATGAAAATCATACGGCGCGATGAACGCTTCACCTCGGTAATAGCCCATCGGGAAATGATCGCCGCCGGTTTCAATAAATCAACGCGCCGCGAAAAGGGTCGCGCCGACGAGATGTCGGCCGTCATAATCCTCACGGAATATCTCGACAACCGTTAAGGTCGTCTATTCCCCTTTTTCAAGGTCGTCTATATCGGCTATGATCCGGTCGTTTGTACGCTGCATTTTTCTATAGAGCATTATTACCACGATTATTGCGATAACGGATCCGATTATCCCGCCGAAAAGGCCTCCGGTCTTTACAGCATCCCATAGTCCGTTTGCGAGGAATAACGGATTGCCGGAGGTGCCGATCGCAAATAAAAACATTGATAGCCAAGCCACACATAATACTCCCATTATCAGAGTCTGTATAAAACGTTCTTTCTTCTGACGTATCAGAAATTTTCTGAGACTGAGGATAGATGAAGAACTGAATAAACTGCCGGGAATACGGACAGTCCTTATATCCAATAAGGCATCGGCTGACCCAAATACAAGGAATGTGAACGAATACCATTGGGAAATACCCAAAACCTCACAGAGCCCGACAATCAGCAGATATAAGAAGGGAAATGCTATAAGTTCAGCATTCACCAATAAATTCATCCATGAGGCTTTATTTCGCATCACCTTGCACATCAGCCTTTTATTTACTATCTGTTGCGTATCGAGTTGCGATTTCATTGTTGCCATCTGTCGGCGCATTTCTTCTAATTCATCCATACTAAGAGTCTTTTAGAGAGATTTAATAGAGAGATTTAAGTTTTTCTTTGATTCTCACGAGGCGCACTCCTATGTTTCGGGCGCTTGTGCCTATGATTTCGCCGATTTCTTCATACGACATATTCTCGAGCCATAACAAAACTATAGCCCGGTCGAGAGGTTCAAGCAGCTGAATGCGCCGGTGAAGCATTTGAGTTTGTCTTGATTCCGATGAATCCCCGCCAATGATATCCGGAGCGATGTCAAGAGCTACAGTCGCAACTTTCTTCTTCCTGCCGTATGAAATGCATGTGTTCATACTTACGCGGTAGACCCAGGATTGCAGACTTGCATCTCCCCGGAATGTATTGAAACCTTTCCAGAGATTTATGAGAACCTCTTGAAAGAGGTCGTCGGCTTGCATTTTAGTGTCGGCAAACATGAAGCATATAGAGTAGACGATACTTTTATACCTCTTGACAAGACTCTCGAATTCAGTCTTTTCTATGAAATTAGTTGCCATGGTCGTTCATAATAGTTGTATTTAGCTCTATTCATTAGACGCCGACAAGTTATAAAAAACTACATTCAAACAAAAAATTATCTCATTAATATTTCCCCCTCCCCTGTCTCACAAGATCAATGCTATGCTTATGCCTCGAGCCGAACGATAAAAAATTTCAACTTGCGGGAATCGGGGATTTTAAGTAAATTTGCATGTTAATCACTAATTAAGACAATATGGTTCTGCCTGTATACATTTACGGCCATCCTGTGCTCCGCAAGGAGGCCGAAGATATAGAAAAAGATTATCCGAATCTCGACAAACTTATCCGCGACATGTGGGAAACGATGTATTATACCGACGGTGTCGGTCTCGCCGCTCCCCAGATCGGAAAATCAATAAGCGTGATCGTTATCGACGGCTCTGTGTTCGCGGACCGTTTCCCGGAATGTGCCGACTCAAAGATGTGCCTTATAAATCCCGAACTCGAGGTTATCGAGGATGTCGATCCCGTTACTCGCGAGGAGGGCTGTCTCTCTCTGCCCGGCATGTCTGAAAACGTGAAACGCTACGAACATGTCCGACTAAACTGGCTCGACGAGAATTTCGAAGAGCATGAACGCGAATTCTCAGGATTTATCGCCCGCATAATCCAGCATGAGTACGATCATCTCCTCGGCACGGTCTATACCGACCGCGTCACCCCCATCCGCAAGCAGATGATCCGCAATAAGCTCAATTCGATGGCCCGCGGAAAAGTAAGTTGCGACTACCGCGTCGTCACCGCCCCCAAGCATTAATCCTATACAAAATACAAAGACCGCTATTTATGGCCGACGATAAAAAAATAATATTCTCGATGGTCGGAGTGAGCAAAATCATTCCCCCTCAGCGACAGATTCTCAAAAACATTTACCTCTCCTTCTTTTATGGCGCCAAAATCGGCATCATAGGTCTCAACGGATCCGGCAAATCCACCCTCCTCAAAATAATTGCCGGCATCGACAAGAGCTATCAGGGCAACGTGGTGTTCTCCCCCGGTTATTCAGTAGGCTATCTCGAACAGGAGCCCAAACTCGATCCCGAGAAAACCGTAAAGGAAACCGTTCAGGAGGGCGTTCAACCGGTGATGGACCTTCTTCGCGAATACGATGAAGTAAACAACGCATTCGCAGACCCGGCTGTCCTTGAGGATCCTGAAGCGATGGATAAGCTGATCGCGCGTCAGGCCGAGCTTCAGGACAAGCTCGACGCCACCGACGCCTGGAATATCGACAATAAGCTCGAACGCGCCATGGATGCGCTTCGCTGTCCGCCCGACGATAAAAAAATAGCCGTGCTTTCCGGCGGCGAGAAACGCCGCGTGGCTCTCTGCCGTCTCCTCCTGCAACAGCCCGACATACTCCTGCTCGACGAGCCCACCAACCACCTCGACGCAGAATCGATCGACTGGCTCGAGCAGCATCTTCAGCAATATCCCGGCACGGTCATCGCCGTTACCCACGACCGTTATTTCCTCGACCATGTAGCCGGATGGATTCTCGAACTCGACCGTGGCGAAGGTATCCCATGGAAAGGGAATTATTCATCATGGCTTGAACAGAAGACCCAGCGCATGGCCCTCGAAGAGAAGCAGGCGAGCAAACGCCGCAAAACACTCGAGCGGGAGCTCGAATGGGTACGCATGGCTCCCAAAGCGCGTCAGGCAAAAGGGAAAGCACGCCTTTCGAGCTATGACCGACTGATGAACGAAGACCAGAAAGAACGCGAGGAGAAACTCGAAATCTATATCCCCAACGGTCCGCGTCTCGGCAACAAGGTGATTGAAGCCAAGGGTCTTGCCAAAGCTTACGACGACAAAGTACTCTTCAGCGACCTCAATTTCATGTTGCCGCCCAACGGCATTGTCGGCGTGATAGGCCCCAACGGAGCCGGCAAGACCACCCTCTTCCGTCTAATCATGGGTCAGGAGAAAGCCGATGCCGGCGAATTCGAGGTTGGAGAAACTGTAAAGGTTGCATACGTGGACCAGAACCATAAAGACCTCAGTCCCGACAAAAGTGTCTATGAAGTGATCTCCCAGGGCGTTGAGACATTCCGCATGGGAGGCCGCGACATGAACGCACGAGCATATCTGAGCCGATTCAACTTCACGGGTGCGGATCAGGAAAAGAAAATCGGAGTTCTTTCCGGAGGTGAACGCAACCGCCTGCATCTGGCCATGGCCCTGAAAGAGGAGGGTAACGTTCTACTGCTCGACGAGCCCACCAACGATATCGACGTCAATACCCTCCGCGCGCTCGAGGAAGGCCTTGAGAACTTCGCCGGATGTGCAGTAGTCGTAAGCCACGACCGCTGGTTCCTCGACCGTATCGCCACTCATATCCTCGCTTTCGAAGGCGACAGCCGCGTCACCTACTTCGAGGGTTCCTATTCCGAATATGAGGAATTCAAGAAGAAACGCGACGGCGGCCTGGACACTCCCCATAGAATCAGATATAAAAAGCTGACTAAATAGTTTAAGATGAAAAGAATCGCAATCATCGGATATGGAAATATCGGACGTTACACTGTCGATGCCATTCTGGCATCACCCGATTTTGAAATCGCAGGCATCGTGAGACGCGATCCCTCCGACCGCGCCGACATACCCGTCGGTATTCCTGTTGTGGGTTCTATCAAGGAACTCGAAAATGTTGATGTGACCATACTCGCCACCCCCACCCGCAGCGTCGAGCAATATGCCCGTGAAATACTGGAGATGGGAATCAACACCGTCGACTCGTTCGACATCCATACGCAGATTCCCGCTTTGCGCAAACGCCTCGAAGAGGCCGCCAAAGCCGGCAATGCCGTCAGCGTGCTCTCGGCAGGATGGGATCCCGGCAGCGACTCCGTGGTGAGGGCCCTTCTCGAGGCAATCGCTCCCGAAGGCATCACCTACACCAACTTCGGTCCCGGAATGAGCATGGGTCATACCGTGGCTGTCAAATCCAAAGAGGGCGTGAAAAACGCTCTTTCCATGACGATTCCTCTCGGCACCGGTATCCACCGCCGTATGGTTTATGTAGAGCTTCTTCCCGGCTACGAGCTTGCAGATGTAGCCAAAAGAATCAAGGAAGACCCCTACTTCGCCTCCGATGAGACCCACGTCATGGCCGTTGAGAGCGTGGATGCCATCAAGGATGTGGGCCACGGTGTGAACATGGTAAGAAAAGGCGTGTCGGGTAAAACCCACAACCAGCGCTTCGAATTCGACATGGCAATCAACAACCCCGCGCTGACCGCCCAGATTCTCGTGGCCTGCGCCCGCGCAACGTTCCGCCTCAATCCCGGTTGCTACACCATGATCGAGATTCCGGTCATCGACCTTCTTCCCGGCGACCGCGACCGCTGGATCCACCTCGTCTGATGCCGCATCCGCAATGAAAATATAGAATGAAGCTTCCGATGTCACGGAATCAGAAGAGATCCCAAAATAATCATAATATTTCAAAAGTCGGCCCTTATAATGGATTTCCATCATATGGGCCGACTTTTGTTTCGAAACTGGTTACGGAACCGAGTCGGAGACATGTCTAATTTTGATTTTACAAAACGGCTGAAGTGCGACAATGAAGAAAAAGAAAAACTATCCGCGATTTCATCCAATGGACGGTCAAACTGCATGAGAGCGATTGTCACGGCGCGAACGAGAAAAAGGTCAATCCAATATGTCGCCGGACGTCCGCTAATCTTTTTGCATATCTCGGTGAGATAATGCGGCGTGATGCATAGTTGCGACGCATACTTTTCAAGTTTGCGGCAGCCGGTATAATCACCGTCTACAAGCATCCCGATAAACGAGCTCATTATTCGCGCAGGCTGCGAATTGATTTCTATCTTTTGGTTTGCGCGTGCATGGATATCATAAAGGTCAAGAATATGTGCCTTTAGTAACGTTCCTATCAATTCATCATGGAATATATGTTCCGTCTCAGCGTTCCTCTCCCTCAGATTTTCCATATCCCTGCGACAGCGATTGAACTCAGAGTCGCTAAGACGTAGCACAGGATTCTCTATCAGCGAAAGATGACCGAACACTCCATAATTACTCCTTATAGCAGCTGTAAAAACAACGCTTTCGGAGAAAAACATGATGACAACCCTGATGTCGGCGGACATCGACAGATCCGTCACGCCAATGCCGGCAGAGAGGATTACATAATCTCCCCGCGAAACATTGAATCGGGTATGATTGCGTGAGAAACTGAAACTACCATCCAGACACAGAATATGAACCACCAGCCCGATATGTGCCGTGAAATCGAAATCGCCTATATCATCTTCAAAATATATGCCTCCGGTTATTGTCTCTTTCATACTGCAAATTTAGCCATATACCACGAATTATGAAAATTTAATCAAATTTATGTAAGGCATTTAACTTGAATCCTCAGTAACTTTGCAACGTAAAAATAATCAAATAAAAGTATGAAACAAGTAAGATTATACAATGGAGTCATTATGCCCGCGATTGGTTATGGTGTTTTCCAGATTCCGCGTGAAGAAACAGAGAAAGCGGTAAGCGAAGCATTGGAAACGGGTTATCGCATGGTTGATACCGCCGCAGCATATTTCAATGAAAGGGAAGTGGGCGACGCCATCCGCAAAAGCGGGTTGAAGCGAGAGGAGATCTTCGTGACAACCAAACTGTGGGTGCAGGATTATGAGTATGAGGACGCTCTTAAAGCGTTCGACCGTTCGATGAAAAATCTGGGTCTGGACTATCTCGACCTCTATCTGCTCCACAAGCCGTACAACAACTATTATGCCGCATGGCGCGCATTGGAGAAACTCTATAAAGAGGGACGCATCCGCGCCATCGGCGTTACGAGTTTCACCGACGAGCGTCTGCTCGATCTCACACTCTATAATGAAATAAAGCCGATGGTGAATCAAGTTGAGACAAATCCTTATTTTCCACAGGTGGAAACTCATGATTTTCTTGCATCCGAGGGAATCCTGCAGGAAGCCTGGTCACCGTTTGCCGAAGGCAAGGAAGGATTGTTCACCAATCCGGTGCTTGTCGAAATCGCCAAACGACATGGCAAGACTGTCGGACAGGTAGTTCTGCGCTGGCTCAACCAACGCAACATCGTGGTCATCCCCAAGACTGTCCGCAAGGAGCGGATGGCGGAGAACCTCGACATCTTCAGTTTCACACTCTCCGATGATGAAATGGCAGCAATTACAGCCCTCGACAAGGGGAAGAGCGTAGTAATTGATGCAAACGACCTCTCCACTACCCGATTGATTCACAATCTGAAAATTCACTGATCACATACACGAGATATTTCAGAAAGATGAGCCCGTCTCGACAATCGGGATGCCACTTATTCGCAACATGTTGTGGGTAAGGTCAAGATAGACTCTACGAGACGATGAGGGATAGTCTACCTCATTGTGAAATGGCAGACTCACAGCAGGTCTGCCATTTTATAGTATCTTATAATCATCACATCTTAGCATTAATCGGTCAATATGAGGAACTGGTAATAATTGATTAAAAATCGGTATGAAATTGTTTATAGTCCTTACTAACTTTGTATCCATCCGGTAAAACTATATAAATAATCATAGCAATGAAAAAAACTCTTTTATCATTATTGGCAATCGCCGCCATGGCATTTGTTGCCTGCGCATCAAAAGATAGAAAAAATGCTGAGACCATCGAGGCTGCGACTCCGGTTCTGGTGGCCGTTTTCTCCGCACAGGGACATACTAAATCCGTTGCCGAAAAAATAGCCAAAGCAACAGGAGGAGATCTGTTCCAGATCGAGCCGGAGGTGTCTTATACGGAAGAAGATCTTGACGGTTGGAACAACAGCGCTCGAGGCACCTTGAGGCACGAAACCGCGCGACACGCCCCGGAATTGCCAATAAAGTCAAGAATTTCGAGCAATACGACACCATTTATCTCGGTTTCCCGATATGGTGGTACACAGCGCCCACTATCATTAACACTTTCCTTGAAAGCTATAATACCGATGGGAAAGTTATAATTCCTTTCGCCACATCGGGGGGCAGTAATTACGGAGAGGCAACCAAAGATCTGAAAGTGTCCGCCCCCAAGGCTACGTTCAAACCGGGCAGAGTGCTTAACAATTATACTCAGCAGGATATTGACCGTTGGGTAAAATCAATCAAATAAACGATAATAATAAACACCCCTAATAACAAACCGCTTAAAGATGAAAAGATATTTCTTGATACTACTCATCTCTTTGGTTGCAACGATGACGGTAAACGCAAAGACCCTCATTGTATATTATAGTTTCACAAATAACGTCCATCGAATTGTAACTGAATTGTGCAATCAGATTGAAGCGGATGTCATACGGGTAGAGCCTGCTGAAAAAGGTCTTGATTATGCCGCCAACAATTATGCCATCGGCAGCGCATTAATCGCAGGCATCCGTAATAATCCGAATGACGCAAGTTCCTACCCGGCAATCGACCCTGTAAATGTTGATTTGTCGCAGTATTCCACCATTATAGTCGGAACCCCGCTTTGGTGGAGCAATATGGCGGCTCCTATGCAGACGTTCCTGTTCCAGCATGGACAAGAGCTGGCCGGGAAAAATATCGGCCTGATTGTGTCGAGCGGCAGCAGCGGTATCAGCGGTGTCGAGGCTGATGCAAAGCGTTTGATCGCAAATGGAAACTTTATCTCGCCGAGTCTGTGGATACGCAGTTCGCAGACTTCAGATGCTGGAACATTGATTGACAACTGGCTGAAAGAAATTGATTATTCATCCTTAAACACTCCTGATATGAACAATAACCAGATTACTATAAAGGTTGGAAAGAACACCACCCTTACGGCAACCCTCGCTGACAATTCATCCGCAAGAGCCTTAGTGAAATTGCTCGAATCCGGGCCTGTCACCATCAACATGCACGATTACGCCAATATGGAGAAGGTAGGTAGCCTGGCGGAATCTTTACCACGTAACGATACTTATTTCACAACACAACCGGGAGATCTTGTTCTCTATCTCGGCAATCAGTTCGTAATTTATTACGACAATAACTCCTATAATTTCACTCGCCTTGGCAAAATAAACGGGAATTATACAGGGGCCGCATTGAAATCAATACTTGGCGACAGTGATGTGACCGTTACTCTTTCCTTATCTCATTCAAGCGGAATAAATGACATTGACACCGATATTTCAGAACAGGATACCTACCTTTACAACCTTTCTGGGCAAAGAGTCGAAAATAAAGACGCCTTGTCCAAAGGGATATACATCATCAGAAACAAAAGAGGTAGTAAGAAAATAATACACTGATCTATATGAGGATAAAAACAATAATATCGTCTGTTATTTTTATCATAACCTCAACTTGTATGTTAAACGCTCAGGGAATGAACAGAAACATTGACCAATTTGCTACAACGTGCGCGAAGTTGCCGATGTCGGCCGATGGTATCGTCCGTCTGTCGAAAGTGGAGGTCGATCCTAAGTATCTTGACGAGTATATGAAGTATGCGGCCGAAGTCGGTGAAATCTCCTTGCGTACAGAACCCGGAGTACTTACCATGTATGCGGTGCAGGAGAAAGAGAATCCCTGTAACATAACGATTCTCGAAACTTATGCATCTCAGGAAGCATACAAGTCACATATCGCATCGGCACACTTTCAAAAGTACAAGCAGGGAACCCTGCACATGGTAAAGGATCTTCAGCTTCTTGATCAAAAGGAATTGAATCCGGCCAATCATATCATAAACTTCATAAGCAAATAATAGTTTTATCGTATGAAAAAAATATTGACAATAGTATTAACAAGCATAATAACTTTCAATATTATGGCACAACAAAAAATAATCCAGACAGCGGGTCGAGATGCACTCGGTGACTTCGCCCCTGAGTTCGCACATCTCAACGATGACATCCTTTTCGGTGAGGTATGGAGCCGTAATGATCTACTTTCTTTGAGAGACCGTAGCCTTGTTACAATCACCTCCCTCATATCGCTGGGTATTACCGACAGTTCGCTTATCTATCATCTTCAAGAGGCGAAGAAGAACGGTATCACCCGCACCGAAGCCGCAGAAATCATCACTCATATCGCTTTCTATGCGGGATGGCCGAAAGCGTGGGCTGCTTTCAAACTCGCGAAAGATGTATGGGCGGATGAAACCGCCGCATCATCGGCTAAAGAAAAATTCCAGCAGGAGATGATATTCCCCATCGGTGAACCAAACACCGCATACGCCAAATATTTCATCGGCAACAGCTATCTTGCTCAGATTTCATCAGAACAGATTCCTTTTGCCAACGTGACTTTTGAGCCGCGTTGCCGCAACAACTGGCATATACATAAAGCGGAGAAAGGCGGCGGCCAGATGCTTGTAGGCGTTGCCGGACGTGGTTGGTATCAGGAAGAAGGAAAACCTGCGGTAGAGATTCTTCCCGGAACGGTAATCAACATCCCTGCTAACGTAAAGCACTGGCACGGAGCCGCAAAGGATTCATGGTTCGCTCATCTCGCATTTTCTGTGCCGGGTGAAGATACCGAAAATGTATGGCTTGAGCCTGTAAGCGACGCCGAATACGACGTATTGCCTTAAAACAATCTACTATCGGCCGCAATACTATAGCGCCAATTATCTGCCCGATACAATGTGTAGCGGGCAGTTTTTATGAATTGACGACCTTTAACTGAATATCCCTACTTAAAATCACATGGATCCATTGATTTAACATAAAGTTAACGACCCACAGACACTCATACGGTTTCTGGACCGTTATTTTTATCATGTATAAATCAACCTTGCACCGTTACTAAAATGTGGAAGATATATGCTTTGTTATCAGCGCTCTTCGCTGCCCTGACAGCCATCTGCGCCAATTACTTTCCGGTATATCGACCGGCTTGTCGCGGCTGTTCTATTTCAAGGCAATCCAGATTGGTGATGTGTCGCGTGTGGCTCCGGTTGACAAACTTAGCGTTGTGCTGACTATCATACTCGCATTTATATTACAGAAAGAGCCTGTTTCGCCAAAGGTTATAGTGGGAGGCATACTTATATGCACGGGCAGCATATTGATGATGTGGAAATAACGGGATTCATATTTCATACAGAATCGAGCCTTAACTTTGTCGGCTTGAAAATATGCAAACATGAAACTATTGATAATAGAAGATGAGAGGATGCTCTCAAGGAGTATCGCCGAATATCTTGGACGCGAGGATTATCTTTGCGAACATGCCTATACCTGCAATGAGGCCTTATGCAAGATTGCAGCCTATGAATATGACTGCATTCTTCTTGACCTTATGCTTCCTGATGGCAGTGGTCTTGATATATTGCGTAATATCAAAAAAGAATCGCCACAGGCCGGAGTGATAATCGTTTCCGCCAAAGACTCTCTTGACGATAAGGTCGAGGGACTGAAAATCGGAGCGGACGACTACCTGCCCAAACCTTTTCATCTGCCAGAACTGAGCATGAGGATTTTTGCCCTGATGAGGCGAAAGAAATTCACAAGCGACAATAACATTCAAGCCGGACAACTCACAATTAATCTCCCTGAACATAAAGTGACAGTCGGGAACAATCATATTGCGTTGACGAAAAGCGAATACGACCTGCTGCTGTTCCTTATACAGAACCGCAACCGTGTTGTATCCAAAAGTGCGATTGCAGAGCATCTCAGCGGCGATATGGCAGATATGCTCGATGATTTCAATTTTATTTATGCCCACATCAAGAACTTGAAGTCAAAACTGTCTGCTGCGGGAATACCCAACAGTATCAAGACTCTTTACGGCACCGGCTATAAATGGAATATTGACGAATGAAAACTCTTTTACACAAAACAAGCGACAGGATTATTGTAAGCATAGCTACAGTGTTTATTCTCACCGCTCCCCTCTTTTATCTAATCACCAAATGTTTTTATGCGGAGGATATGATCGACATAATAGAGTCAGTGGAGCGAGGAGAAGGGTTGCCGTCGTCGTTTGATCTGGAGCGAGACATTATTGCAGGAGTGATGATTCAGTATCTTCTTATATTCGTTGTGATAGCATTGTCGCTGCTTATCGCCATTCGTTTTTCCCTACGCAATCTTTGGCATCCATTTGAAAACACTTTGAAGTCGATGGAACAGTTTAAGGTTTCCGACAAAACGATGCCGGTTCTTGAAAACGGCGACATTACGGAATTCAGCAGGCTCAACTATACGCTGACAAAACTCATGCAGCGGAATTCCGAAACTTACCGCCGGCAAAAGGAATTCACAGAAAATGCTTCGCATGAGCTTCAGACCCCGCTTGCAATTATGCGTAGCCGACTCGATCTGTTGCTTCAGCAGAATCTCGACAAAGAAACTCTTGATTCCATAAACGAACTTTATAATGCAAACCGTCGCATGGAGTGCCTGAACCGAGATTTGCTACTGCTTGCAAAAATCGACAACAACCAGTTTGTCACCGATACAAAAGTGGATACGGTTTCTATAATCAAAGACATCGCCGACAGTCTGACTTCGCTGGGATATATGGTGAAGGCCACATTCTCAGATGCCCATTGTGAAACCTCCGCGAACAGAACTCTTTTTGAAAGTCTTGTAAACAATCTGGTGATCAATGCTCTCCGTAATTCCGGGCAAGTAGATATCTCCCTAACTGAAGGTGTACTCATTGTAAGCAATCCGTCGAATAATGGTAAACCGCTCGACAACAGCCGACTGTTTCAAAGATTTGCTTCAACCCCAGGCACCAAAGGCAACGGACTTGGACTTGCTATAGTCAAAGCCGTCTGCGATCTTCATCACTGGGAGATTAAATATGACTTTGCGGACGGCAACCATCAATTTACAGTTAAGTTGAAGGTTTCTAAGACTCTATTCAATTTTTAACCTGCTCCTGCCATAATTCATATTCAAAATTTCTGTAGAATCCATACTTAGCTTTGTAGCGGAATTACAAAGCATAATGATAGAGTTAATTGTATTTTTATTCGCAACTGTGTCCGTTTCGGCTCAAACCAAGGTTGAAACAGACAGCATCGACTCATCGGCATTCGAAAAAAATCTGGATGAAATTGTCGTAGTCGCCCAAAAGCCCGGAACAGTAGTAAAAGCAGACCGTAAAGTTTACACCGTCAATCAGGATCTTACGTCAAAAGCTTCTTCGGCAAGCGAGATTCTCAATCATATCCCTTCTGTTGCAGTGGATATTGATGGGAATGTCAGCATGAGAGGCAACGACAACGTGACAATCCTGATAAACGGAAAACCCTCAGCGATGATGGCGGGAAAGACACGTGCGGATGCCCTCGGTCAGCTGTCTGCCGCCAATATAGAGCGAATCGAGGTAATTGACAATCCCACCTCCGAGTACAGAGCCGAAGGAGGGGGCGGAATCATAAACATAATAATGAGAACCGACACGAAACAAGGTTTCAACGGCTCCATACTTGCAAATGCCGGGAGTGCGGGACGATACAACGCCGGTGTAAACTTAAACTACGGTATCCGCAATCTGAATTTTTACGGAGGATATACTTTTAGACGCGATCGCTATGACCGCACCGTTGATGATTACCGCATATCTCCCTCGGAAACCATTACCCAGACCACTTACGGATTGGGGCGGCCGGTCTCCCATACATTCCGTCTCGGAATGACCGCCAATATCACATCTGCCGATATGCTTAGCGTTTCGGGAAATTATAACCGAAGAAATTTCAAGCGGGATGAGTATGTTGACTCACAGACAAAAGAAATCGGAGTTGTCGTTTCAGATTCATATCACCGTGACCGTGATGCCGATGCCAAAGAAAATATGTGGGAAGGAAGCCTCCAGTACACACATCGTTATGGCAACAGCAATGAGATTTCAATCGGTTATCTGTATTCTTCCGAATCGGAAGATGAATTGAACCGATACACCACAATGCGTCAAGATGTTGAGACCCGGAACAATGAATCCGTCTGGGATGCGAACTATATCCATAACGCCAACCTCAGATGGCAGCACGCTTTGACAGATAATATCAGATTGATTGCGGGATATGAGTTTGAGCATCTGAGAGCCGAGCAAAACTATAATGTTTCCGACTGGAACGAGGCATCATTCATCCCTAATACAGATGAAAGCAATGACTTCACACATCTGAGAATGGTGAACTCGCTGTATGCCAGCGCCGATATGACTTTTGGTTTATGGCGCGTCAATGCCGGATTGCGTGGAGAATATACTGACATCGACAATCAACTGAAATCCATCTTTGAAAGTCGACGCAAGCATTATTTTGACTTATTTCCTACGGCAAGGGTATCACGCCATATCGGGGATGACATAGAGCTGTCTGCCGGTTACAGTATGCGCATCAACCGTCCGCAAGGGAGCGATATGAATCCTTTTGCCGAAAGAATAAATCCGTTGAGTCTTGAGGCAGGCAATCCGGATCTGAAACCGGAGAGAATAAACACCGCCGATTTCGGTATCCGTTGGCTTTCAAACGCCGGTTCTCTTACCGCAAATCTTTTCTACCGTCATATATCCGACGGCATAACAGAGGTATCCCGTTATATCGACAACGGAATATTGCTGACAACGAAAGAAAATCTCCAGACATCCCACAATACCGGCATCGAGCTGGTATGGAATATGCATGTTACGGACTGGCTTGACATAAACCTGAACGGTACCGGGTATTATAATCGCATAAATGCCTCAAGACTTGGCTTCGGGGGTAATCGCGAGATGTTTTCATGGAGTGGTTTGTTGAACGCTGATTTCACGCCCATAAAACATGGTACGGTTCAACTGAATGCCCGTTATCATTCAGCGACCCTTGTGCCACAGGGTAAACGTGATGGCGATTTTCTGCTTAATCTTGGATTGAAGTATGATATACCGTCAATAAATCTCGCTCTTTTTGCATCAGTAACAGACTTGTTCGATACTTATAAACTATCATATACCCTTGATACCCCGGCTCTGAAGCAGAAAGTGGAAAAACGCAGAAATCCCCGCATCTTATATGTAGGATTAAGCTGGAACTTCGGAGGCGATGGCAAGAAACAGCATCATAATGTGGAATACGATGAAGAAATGTAATGTCATGAAGCACGGAAGAATACTTACTCTTATTTGGTGCATTATACTGCCGATAACAGCATTCGCCTCAAATGAAAATACCGACACGTTGTCGGTCGACACACTGAAATTCCATCATAAGATTAAGAATCCTTACAGATTCAGACCGACACAGCTTATCGCACCGGGTGTATTGATTGGAGCAGGATTTATTGCACTGGAAAGTGGCTGGCTGAAACATACTAACCACGAAACCAAAGATGAACTGCAGGAACATCCTCATTCAAAACTTGGTGTAGATGATTTCAGTCAGTATGCGCCTATAGCCGCTGCTTACGGATTAAGACTTTGCGGAATAAAAGGAATACATGATTATATCGACCTTACCATAATATCCGGAACTGCTTATCTCCTTACAGGTTTGTCGGTTTATGGGGTGAAAACACTCACAAGAGTTGGCCGACCCGATGGAAGCGCACACAACTCATTCCCTTCGGGCCACACTGCTACTGCTTTTGCCGGTGCCGAAATATTGCGCCGTGAATATTGGAACATATCGCCGTGGATTGGTGTCGCCGGATATGCCGTAGCCATCGGAACCGGCTTCTTGAGGATGTATAACAACCGTCACTGGCTTACCGACGTTGTGGCAGGTGCCGGATTCGGCATACTCTGCGCTCAGGCTGCATACTGGCTTTATCCGGTGATTACAAAAACTTTTTTTCATAAACGGTATAATGCCAACATATACCTTTCGCCATACGCCTCACCTCTGAGCAAGGGGCTGGCATTGCAGCTGACATTTTGAAGATAACATACGCTATGTTTCAACCTCTTTTTGGAAATGCTGACAACAATATTGTGGTGGCGATCAACAATTGTCACAGTCCATTTATGGATGATGCCATCCTTGTAATAACCGATTTTTGGATCTTTGTCGGAGTTGTCTGTTGCATAATTGCCTATTCCATCAGAAAGGATAAATTCCAAAAAACAATAATTTTCTGCGCCTTGATGATATTGGCTGTAGGATGCACGGACTATTTGTGCGCCGGCATTATCCGTCCTGCCGTTCAACAGCTAAGGCCAACGAATCCCGATAATCCGGTTTCCGCTATGCTGCATATAGTTCGCGGATACACAGGAGGTAAATATGGTCTTCCATCGTGCCATGCTGCAAATTCTTTCGCGATTGCCGTTTTTACCACCTTATGGTTCAGAAGAAAATGGCTTGCCGTACTATTGATAGGTTGGGCTTT
>OHPI01001004.1_pt1 | contig 16769 bp, 9 predicted proteins | sample 1577651 | NCBI WGS metagenome assembly OHPI01 (sample SAMEA3879578, study PRJEB24766) | human gut metagenome | biome: human-associated habitat; feature: feces | place: USA | collected 1985/1987
GTTGGAAGGTATGAAGCGCCTGTCCGCAATCCGATCTTATTCCATGAGGATCACCTATGAGGATACGACTATCGTAGATGATTTTATTTTTGGGATGGTGACGAATTCTGTGTCTGTGGGAGGGTTCAAACGTATTACCGGAAAAAACGTAAAACTTGATGACGGTGTGTTCGAAGTGACACTGATCAAACGTCCGAAGAACCCGATTGAACTGAATAACATTATGGTATCCCTGCTGAACCGGGATATCGATACCGATGCTATGTACTGCTTCCGGACGTCAAAGGTGGAGATCACTTCCGCAGAGCCTCTTCCCTGGACTCTGGATGGAGAATATGGCGGAACCCATACAAAAGTAGTGATTGAGAACATCTGCCGGGGCATAGACATCCGGGTGGAACAGAAGGAATCTTAAAATTTGGTAAAAATTTAACAATAAGCTGTTCCCTTTTTGAAAAGAATGTGTTATAGTTTGGATAGTCACAAAGTGATTATTCGAAATGTGTTTTCCGTACGCTTTTACGAAGGGATAACATTTCGTATATTGTAAAAAGAATGAGTATAGAAAATGGAGGTATTAAAATGTTAGTATCCGCAACAGAAATGCTCAAAAAAGCAAAAGCAGGCCACTATGCAGTAGGTCAGTTCAACATCAACAACCTTGAATGGACAAAATCAATTCTTTTAACAGCACAGGAACTCAACTCACCTGTTATCCTCGGTGTATCTGAGGGTGCCGGTAAATATATGTGCGGCTACAAAACAGTCGTTGGTATGGTAAACGGTATGCTCGAGGAACTCAACATCACAGTTCCTGTTGCTCTCCACCTTGACCACGGTTCATATGAAGGCGCTAAGAAGTGCATCGAAGCCGGTTTCAGCTCAATCATGTTCGACGGTTCACACTATCCGATCGAGGAAAACATTGAAAAAACAAAGGAACTCGTTGCAACTTGTAACAAGCTTGGTCTTTCACTTGAGGCTGAGGTTGGTGCAATCGGCGGCGAGGAAGACGGCGTAGTCGGTATGGGCGAATGCGCAGATCCTAAGGAATGCAAAATGGTTGCAGACCTCGGCGTAACAATGCTCGCAGCAGGTATCGGTAACATTCACGGTAAGTATCCTGCAAACTGGAAGGGCCTCAGCTTTGAAACTCTTGACGCTATCCAGCAGCTTACAGGCGAGATGCCGCTCGTTCTCCACGGCGGTACAGGTATCCCTGCAGACATGATCAAGAAGGCTATCTCACTCGGCGTTTCAAAGATCAATGTTAACACAGAGTGCCAGCTTGCATTTGCAGCAGCTACAAGAAAGTACATTGAAGAGGGCAAGGATCTCGAAGGCAAGGGCTTCGATCCAAGAAAGCTCCTCGCTCCCGGTGCAGAGGCTATCAAGGCTACTGTTAAGGAAAAGATGGAACTCTTCGGTTCGGTTAACAAGGCTTAATTGTAAGCACGCAAACTTAATCTTTACAAAAATTTCAGGGACAGCATTTTGCTGTCCCTGTTTTTATGTTCTGTTTGGTTAACTCAGTTGTATTATAAGACGGTTGTAAAGTCAATTGTTACATCAAAACGGATTGTAATTGTCACTTTAAAACATAAATCGGGTTGACAAATGCGATAATCGGTACTATAATAATTGTCAACCGATAAAATGATTTGGTTGACAATCTGCAAAACAAAAGAAGCGGTTTTGCAAAGGAGAGGTAATTTTATGACAGAAGCAAAAACAAACAGTAAATCAAAAAGTAATGTATTAAGCCTTGTGTATATGGCGATGTTCGTCGCAATCATCACAGTGTGCGCACAGATTCAGATTCCGATGACAGTTCCGTTCACACTTCAGACTCTCGGCATCTTTATGGCTGCGGCTATGCTCGGTTGGAAAAGAGGACTCATCAGCGTTGCGGTTTATGTTCTCCTCGGTGCAATCGGTGTTCCCGTGTTTGCAGGATTCTCAGGCGGAATCGGCGTTCTCGGCGGTCCGACAGGCGGTTATATCATTGGTTTCCTCTTTACGGCACTTATCGTTGGACTTATGACTGATTTTCTCGGCAGAAAGCTTTGGGTGCTTGCGGTTTCAATGGTTGCAGGCCTTGCAGTATGCTACCTTTTCGGTACAATCTGGTTTATGATTGCAATGCACACAGACTTTGTTGCCGCACTTCTCACCTGCGTTGTTCCGTTCCTTCTTGCGGACGCTGCAAAGATTGTTGTTGCAACAGTTTTGGTGAATCGTCTTGACAAAATCGTTAAGCTTTAAGTTCAGACCGCATCACAGCCTTTGTGTGCAGTTTTTTGAAGGCAAGGGTTACAGCGATGAATTTGTCTGCGGAATGGCAAAAATAGTGTCGGTTCTTGAAAATAACAACGCAAACCTTACACTTACGGGCGGTTGTGACGAAATTTGTTCATCGTGTCCGAACCGTGACAACGGCAGCTGCGATGTTACTGGCAAGGCGTCATGCTATGACAAAAGATGTCTTGATTTACTCGGAATGAAAATCGGCGATACTGCCGATTGGAAAGAGCTTTCGAGAATTGCAAGAGAAAATATAATTTTAAAAGACAGGCTTTCGCAGGTGTGCGGCGACTGCAAATGGTCGCATATATGCCGTGATAAAGCCGATAAAATGAAAAGTCTTCATTAATCCTCATAGATATATCATGATAAAAGACCTCACGAATTTCGTGAGGTCTTTTGCGTTAATTGACTTTATTTTTGTCAATAGGAATATTATGTTTATTACAAAAATCTATGTATGCTTGTTCAAGTAATTTAAAGTCACAGCTGTTATGAACAAGTCTATCGTTTACTTTGTTTGTGATACGGTAGTAGGTGTTTTGTGCTTGCTTTTTAATTTTATCTCTATATTTGTTACAAAAAGCAAGTTCTTTTCTGATTCTTTCTCTTCGTGTGTTGTTGGTAATTCCGTTGATATTCAACATATTGATGCACTTATGTGGAATAGGTAACATATAGGCAAATCTTAATGTTGCATACTCATTACAGTATTTATCGTTTTTTGGTTTGATTTGTATATCGTCCTGTCTATTGTGTTGTTTTGATGATATAGGTACAAAGTAGTCAATTCTGTTAATATTGAGAACCGTCCCATAGAAAAACTTGTTGTTACCGCTTCTATAATTAACATTAGGTACTCTTGTAAATCCACGGACTGAAGTTTCGTATTGTTTAAGATAATCAATGTATTCCAAGTCTACATTGTAAAATGCGATTTTCATATTCTACCTCATTAAAAATAAAAGCGGGCAAAGAGTACCCGCTTTTTGATTACTTTTACACTCGCACTTTTACAAGCGGCGAAACGCTCAACGACAAAAACACTCGCTCTTTAAACAAGTGGCGAAACACTCAACGATAAGATGAGTAATCAAACATCTATCACAGTTATTATATGCTATAAAATTAAAAAAATCAAGGTGTTATTCAAAATTAAAATAATAAAACTTTGCCGATATTTTAAGCAAATTTTGATAAAAATACTTTATTGAGTAATATTGTTTTTGGTTTTGCTACTTATTTCAGACGAGCGAACACGGTTCGCCGTTACATTGAAATTGCATGAACAATTACAATGCTACGCTCGGGCGTAATATGTTTTGGCATTGCACAAACTGTCTTTACGAATTGGCTGTCGAGGCACTCGGCTACAAAGTTACTGCACTTATAATTAGATAGTAACGCTCGGGCGTCATAAGTCTTTTTATTGTACAAACTGTCTTCACGAATTGGCTGCCGTGACACACGGCTATTGACTTTTGGAGGAAATTGGATTATTATTTAAACTGTATAACTTTAAGTATGCTTATTTTTAGGATAGATGATTTGTGAAGGAGTTGAAAAAAGTGCCGGATCTTTCGATAATTTTCGATATGGGTGTAGTTGCACTGCGTTTTCTTATGCCTGTTTATGCAATAATAATTGTGTACCAGTGCTTTGCCGCAATGCGCCGTCGCCGCCGTCCCGAAACTCCTTTGATTTCACTTTTGAACCCTGCAACGGGCGAGATACTCCCCGTGCTTTTTTGGGAAAATTCAATCGGCAGAAGTAAAAGCAGTGATGTAACCGTTGATGACCCGACGGTTTCAAGAAATCATTGTGTACTCCTTCGCCGTAAAGACGGTTGGTATGTAAGCGATACCGACTCAAAGAGCGGCACAATGCTCAACGGCAAAAGAACAAGAGGCAGAGCAAAGGTGCTAATTGACGATACAATAACAATAGGCGGTACAAGCCTTATAGTAAAAAGAGGCGAGGAGTTCCAACAGCCGTTGCAGTCGAGCTGGTTTTTCTCAAAGGTCAGCGATAAGCCTGCAATGAAATCGTGGAAGCTTATGCTTCTTATTACATTTTTTCACTTTTTTATGTGCGTTCAGGCAATGTTCTGGAATGACGGCACAAATACAATGGCTCCGCTCGTGCTGTTCGGCGCTCTTGCGGCTGTTGAATGGGGATTCTTCTTTATCTCCTATTTTGTAATCCGCAGAGTAAATTTCGAGCTTGAATCGCTCGCCCTGTTTTTGACGGGCATAGGCGTAATGATGCTTATCAGACAGTCGGAACGCTCGGCTTATGTTCAGCTTGTTGCCGCCGCAATAGGTATGATTTTCTTCTGCGTAATCATCAAGCTGATTGAAGATCCCGATAAGGTAAATAAGCTCAGACTTCCGGCAATGATTTGTGCGGTCGGTCTTTTGGGTGTAACAATTGTATTCGGTAAGATTACAAACGGCGCCGCCAACTGGATTTATATCGGCTCGTTTTCATTTCAGCCGTCAGAGCTTGCAAAGATTATTTTCATCTTTATCGGCGCAAGTTCGCTTGATGTGTTGATGACAAAGAAGAACCTGCTTGAGTACATTATCTTCTCGGCAGTATGCGTCGGACTTTTGGCTCTTATGGGTGACTTCGGTACTGCGCTCATCTTCTTTGTAACATTTTTGCTCACAGCGTTTATGCGCTCGGGCGATTTTAAGACGATTATTCTTGCTGTTGCCGCCGCAATTTTCGGCGTAACCTTTGTCCTCAAGTTTAAACCGTATGTTGCCGACCGCTTTTCGGGCTGGCGTCATGTGTGGGAACATACTCAGGACAACCTCGGTTATCAGCAGGCAAGAGTTCTCACATATATGGCAAGCGGCGGACTTTTCGGCGTAGGTATCGGCAACGGTTTTTTAAAGCAGGTTGCCGCATCCGAAAGTGACCTTGTTTTCGGACTTGTTTCGGAAGAAATGGGAGTTATCGTTGCGTTCACACTTGCCGTGGCAGTAGGTGCAATGTTTATTTATGCAAGGGCAATTACAACCCGAAGCAGAAGTACCTTTTATTCAATTTCAGCGTGCTGTGCGGCAGGACTTTTTGTCGTTCAGCTTTCCCTCAATGTTTTCGGTGCAACCGATGTCCTTCCGCTCACAGGCGTAACATTTCCGTTTGTGTCTGCCGGCGGTTCAAGTATTATGTCTTGTTGGGGACTTGTTGCATTCATCAAAGCCGCAGACGAGAGAACTTATTCGGTAAAAAGATAAGTTTAGTAAATTGAAAATGAAAAATTGAAAATGGAAAATTGTTGTCGAGAGGAAAAACAGCAAAATAAAAGGTTCTATCTCCCGACCGTATTCATAGTGCTTTGCAAGCAAAGCCACATTTTCTTTAATTTTTCGATTGTTCACTTGATACACAGGGTGGTGTAAGGTTTGAAAAAAATACTTCGCAGAAGTACACTTATATATATAGTTGCGCTTGCGTTTATCGGCGGACTCGGCTATCTTGCCTTTGAGCTTGTAACAGGGGCAGACGATTGGGTTGATCAGGCATATAATGCGCATATAGCAGGTGACGGCGGCCTTGCACAGGCAGGAGCGATCTATGACCGCAACGGCACGGCTCTTGCACAGACGGTTGACGGTAAAAGAGTTTATAACGAAAGCGAGAGCGTAAGAAAATCTCTGCTTCATGTTGTCGGTGATGACAGCCTTAACATTTCAACGGCTGTTCAAAGTATGTATCGTTCTCAGCTGATAGGCTATAACCTTGTTTTCGGACTTAATATGCCGGAATCATTGCGTGCCTCTCACGATATAAAGCTGACAGTCGATTCCGCAACCTGTGCGGCGGCTTATGATGTTCTTGCAGCTTATAACAAAAAAGGTGCCTGTGTAATATATAACTACAAAACAGGCGAGGTTATCTGTTCCATAAGCACCATGGCTTACGATCCGCAGGCTCCTCCCGAAATTACCGAGGACAACGAAAGCGAATACGAGGGCGTTTACCTTGATAATGTGCTTTCGTCAACCTTTACTCCGGGTTCAATCTTCAAAATCGTTACATCTGCGGCGGCAATCGAGAATATTCCCGACCTTTATGACCGCACTTGGGTTTGTAACGGAAGTGAGAACGTAGGCGGAAGTGAAGTTACCTGTACGGAAACTCACGGAACGCTGACATATAAAGAGGCAATGGCACATTCCTGCAATATTGTTTTTGCAAAGCTTGCCGTTGAACTCGGAAGTGACACAATGACAAAAACTGCCGAGAAAATCGGCATTAACAGCTCCTTTGATGTTGACGGAATTAAAACCGCAAAAGGTTCATATGATGTCAGCGATGCCAATGAAAACCAGCTTGGCTGGTCGGGTGTAGGTCAGTATAATGACAAGGTAAACCCGATGCAGATGGCAATTATCTGCGGCGCAATCGCAAACGGCGGCAAGGCTACAAACCCTACCCTTATCAAAGATGAGTCCATACTCTCCGCACTCGGCATAAACTACAAGAGCAGCGGACAGGAGCTTTTTTCATCCGATACGGCGGCAAAGCTTGATGATGTTATGAGATACACCGTTTCGGATTACTACGGCGACAACCTTTTCGGAGGACTTACAGTCTGTGCCAAAACAGGTACGGGTGAAGTCGGCGATGATAAGAACCCTAACGGCTGGATGGTCGGCTACTCAAAAGATGAGGACTGCCCTCTTGCCTTTGCCTGTGTTGTACAGGATTCGGGTTTCGGTTTTCAATATGCCGGTCCCGTGGTTGAGGCCGCAATGATTCAGGCTGCAAAAAGCCTTGGAGCGTCTGCGGTGCAGTAAATTAAAATTATATTATTGAAAATACAGTTTGACCGATTTTTTCGGTACATTGAAAGGAAGAACCCTGATGAATTTTTTAAAGGCTATGTTCGGCAACTACAGCAAGCGTGAAGTTAAGCGTGTGCAACCAATCTGTGACAAGGTGCTTGCACTCGAAGATAAATATGCGGCTATGAGCGAAAGTGAACTCAAGAACCAGACAACAATTCTTAAAGAAAGACTTGCCAACGGCGAAACAACAGACGATATTCTCCCCGAAGCATTTGCAACCTGTCGTGAGGCAGGCTGGAGAGTGCTTGGTATGAAGCACTTCCCCGTTCAGATTATCGGCGGTATCGTTCTTCACCAGGGCAGAATCGCCGAGATGAAAACCGGTGAAGGTAAAACCTTGGTTGCTACCCTCCCTGCATACCTCAACGCTCTTACAGGCGAAGGTGTTCACATTGTAACAGTCAACGATTACCTTGCCCGCCGTGACTCAGAGTGGATGGGCAAGCTTTACAGATACCTCGGTCTTTCGGTCGGTCTTATCTGCCACGATCTCGATAACGAGGGCAGAAAAAAGGCTTATGCCGCAGACATTACATACGGAACAAACAACGAACTCGGTTTTGACTACCTCCGTGACAACATGGTAGTTTACAAGGAAAACAAGGTTCAGCGCCCGCACGCATTTGCAATTGTCGATGAGGTTGACTCAATTCTCATTGATGAGGCGAGAACTCCTCTTATTATTTCGGGTAAGGGCGACAAGTCAACAGACCTTTATGCAAAGGCTGACGCTTTTGCAAAAACTCTTAAAGTTCAGCGTTTTGCAGAACTTGACGCAAAAGAGGATATGGAGGAATATTACAAGGAAAACGACATTGATTATGTTGTTGATGAAAAGCAGAAAACAGCAACCCTCACACAGAGCGGTGTTAAGAAAGCCGAAGAATTTTTCGGTATTGAAAACCTTACCGATCCCGATAACCTTACAATTCAGCACCATGTAAATCAGGCTATCAAGGCTAACGGCGTTATGAAGCTTGATGTTGACTATGTTGTCAAGGACGGCGAAGTTATCATCGTTGACGAATTTACAGGTCGTCTTATGTACGGCCGTCGTTTTAACGAAGGTCTTCATCAGGCTATTGAGGCTAAAGAGGGCGTAAAGGTTCAGAGCGAAAGCAAGACTCTTGCTACAATCACATTCCAGAACTACTTCCGTCTTTACAAAAAGCTTTCGGGTATGACAGGTACTGCTCAGACAGAGTCGGAAGAATTCCAGGAAATCTACAAGCTTGATGTTGTTGAAATTCCTACAAACAAGCCTGTTTTAAGAAAAGACCTCCCCGATTCGGTTTATAAGACAGAAAACGGCAAGTTCCACGCTGTTATTGATGCAATTGTTGAGGCTCACGAAAAGGGACAGCCTGTCCTTGTCGGTACAATTTCAATTGAGAAGTCGGAGCTTCTTTCAAAAATGCTCAAAAAGAGAGGCATTAAGCACAATGTCCTCAATGCAAAACAGCATGAAAAAGAGGCTGAAATTGTTGCTCAGGCAGGTAAACTCGGTGCGGTAACAATCGCAACCAACATGGCAGGTCGTGGTACCGATATCATCCTCGGCGGTAACGCAGAGTATATGGCAAAAGCCGCAATGCGTAAGCAGGGCTTTACAGAGGAGCTTATTGAAGAAGCTACAGGTTATGCGGAAACCGATGATGAAGAAATCATCAATGCAAGAAATACATTCAGAGAACTGAATGACAAGTATAAGGAAGAAATTAAGGGCGAGGCTGAAAAGGTAAGAGAGGCCGGAGGTCTTTACATTATGGGTACGGAAAGACACGAGTCACGCCGTATTGATAACCAGCTCCGTGGTCGTGCAGGCCGTCAGGGCGATCCGGGCGTCAGCCGTTTCTTCCTCTCAACCGAGGATGACCTTATGCGTCTGTTCGGCGGTGACAGAATGAAAATGATGATGGAGCGTATGAATGTTGCCGAAGATATGCCTATTGAGAATAAAATGCTCACAAGTATTATCGAGGGCTCACAGGAAAAGGTTGAGCTTCGTAACTTCGGCATTCGTAAGGATGTCCTCCAGTACGACGATGTTATGAACAAACAGCGTGAAATCATCTACGGTCAGCGTGATCAGGTTCTTAACGGTGAGGATCTCCACGAAACAATCCTCAAAATGGTTGAGGATACAATCGCAACTTCAATCAAGCAGTATCTCCCCGAAGGTCCTGCAGAGCATTGGAACTTCCAAAGCCTCAAGGATTACTACGCAGGCTGGCTTATAAGAGATGAATCAAAGTATGATTTCAGCCTTGAAGATCTTGAAAATATGGAACCCGAAGAGATTCAGAAGATGCTCGTTGACGATGCTCTTGAAATCTACAAGGAAAATGAAGAACTTCTTCCCGAGGAAACAATCCGTGAGATGGAGCGTGTTTACCTCCTCAAGAATGTTGATACACATTGGATGGATCACATCGATAATATGGATCAGCTCAAGAGCGGTATCAGACTTCGTTCATACGGTCAGCACGATCCTGTTGTTGAGTACAGAGTTGAAGGCTTCGATATGTTTGATGAGATGATTGAAAGCATTCGTGAAGATACTGTCAAGATGATGCTCATTATGCCAAAGCGTGTTTATGAGATTCAGAAAAGACAGGATGCAATTGCAGCGGCAAAGAGAGCAGCTCAGAGGGCTGCCGCAGCGGCAAAGTCTGCATCCGATGATGAAGAAGCTGTTGAACAGTCGGACGCCGTAAAGCAGGCGCTTCACCGTGAGCAGGTTGCTCAGCCTACAGAAACTTCTGCAGACGGTACGGATTCTGTCAACAAGACTATCCGTAAGGGCAAGAAAATCGGCAGAAACGATCCCTGTCCGTGCGGCAGCGGTAAAAAGTACAAGAAGTGCTGCGGCAGAGATCTTTAATATGTTTGCATAAAGCGGTTTGTATAATTGCGATTTAAGTGAATTACATTTTGAAGGGCAGAGAGCAATACTCTGCCCTTTATTTATGCCGAATTTTCAAGGTGTTCTGTGATTAATTTGATGAGATATAGATATTAATTATAAAAATATATCTGAAAAATTCTGCAAAATGCTGGTTTTGGGGCATTTTATGTTTAAAAACAACAATCGCAAAATAATACATACTTCTGCATGCACAGCTTGGAGTGAACTTGCATAAAAATTTTTGATATTTTTGAAAAAAGAATTAAAAATCAACAAATTCAGTGCTGAAATTGACTTCTTAACTGCCTGTTAAGGTTGTACAATGGGTATAATTTATCTTAAACACAAAAAATGGTGATAAATAAGTAATAAAATCACATTATGGTCAAAAATGTTAAATCGTATTTGCGGATATGCAAAATAACCAAAAATATTACCCAAAGTTTGGCTATATTGCCTCTACAAATGTGCAATAAAATATTATATAATTGTATGCAAATCAAAAAGAAGAACAAATTCAAAAATTTGCGTTTCATAATTAGTTGGCAGATATATTGGACTGTCCTATGCAGTTCTGTTTAATTGTATTTTGACTGCCAAAACAAAGTAATCGGCAATGAAGGAGAAGAAAAAATTATGAAATTAGGTAAAAAGCTTTGCAGAACCGTAAAGAAAAGCTTTTCCCTTGTGCTTGCACTTACCATCATGCTTTCGGTATGTGCCGTGTCGGGTACGTTGCTTAATGTATTTGCGGCAACATCTTCGGGACAGAAGATTTATATTAACCTGACCAAGAATAAGGAATGGAAAGATTTTTCTTCTGTTACATATCGTTTTGCTGATGATGACGGCACGGTTCTCGATACGGGTACTGTAAGCAAAAATTCTTCAGGAGTTTTTGAAGCCACTGCACCATCCGGTGCAACAAAAATTGAGCTTTCTTCCGGGGTTAATTTTACTCTTCCCAAAACGACTGTTGCAAAAGATTTTCGCCGTATCTATCTTTATAACAGCAATAATACCTATAATGAAGCTTATGCATATTCTTGGGTAAACGAAGATGACTTCAACGCAGAGTGGCCGGGTGTTGCAATGACTAAGACATCTTCAGACAGCGATTACTACTATGTAGATGTTAAGTCATCCCATAAAAATGTAATCTTCAGCAACAAGGGCGAAACACAAACAAGCGACCTCGGTATTAACGACTCATACAGTGCCGATAATGCTCTTTATGATGCTTCAAAAAGTCAGTGGACTAACCCGTTCATCAAGACCATCGACATTTCTGGTGCTACGGGCGACACAGAATTTTATCTTTCTACCGACGGCTCGTTCAAAGAAAGTAAATACCTTTCTGTTCAAGCTCCCGACAAACAGTCGAAAGCAACATATAAAACAGTTTATGTTTCAAACGATGACTGGAAGTCGCTTACAAAGGTTTATGCAACTTTTGACTACAACGATGCCTATGAAGGAACAGTTGAGCTTACAAAAGACACCAAAGACACCAAGGTAAGCGGTTCTGTGGTGTTCAAAGGTAAAATTCCGGCGGGTGCGCTTTTAAGATTCCATCCGAACGAACATAACCTCAACGGTGCATCTTCTGCAACATCATATCCGACAGATTCGGGATATGATGGTTCGGGCTACAGCGATAACACGGCTACATATGTTAAGACAGCCAGAGGCGAAGGCTGGACAAAATTCTCGGAAATAGACAATGTAAACTATGGTGCTGTCGTTGAAAATTCATTCAAAGATAATCCTAACATCGTAGGCGTTGACGCAACATACTTTGACTACTGGTCGGATATGGAGCAGGCGAACGGGTATCTTCAGTGTCAGGGTAATGGCAATATGTATGACTATTGGTATCAGTTTGATAACTTCAACAACTACATAAGCAAGATTGCTTTACCACATAAATCGGACTGGAAGTATCCTCTCTACTTCGGTAATATGTATAAGGGTGGAGAACACTACGAAACATTTAAGACCCACGCAGGAGGACTTACAAACATCAACGATTATAATGATAACTATTACTATGCAGTAAACAACGCCAACGGTATGGCATGGGGCGACGGTAATTATAACCAGTCCTTACAGGGTCTTATGTACAACAGGCTTGACAGTAAGGGCAATCTTCAGGTTGCAAATGGTGTCAAGGCTCCTTACTTTGATGCTGAGGCACTTTCAACCGCTACATATAATGATAAAAGAGTTGCCAATGTTTATAAGTCATCTTTCCCGTTCCGTGCAACTACTGACGGTGATGGTGTTACTACTTATGAATTCACTTCAAAAAATGCAACCGATAACATCTACTTTACATGGGACGGCCTTACACCTAAAAAAATTAACTACGGTGCGGGCGAAACATATGGTGTACACGATGATTTGGGAAAATTCGGCGGTACAGAAAACGGTTATGGTGTTTTCCCATTCAACAATACTCAGAATACATCAACGGGCAAGGGTACTAACTGTAACCTTAACTATGGCTTTGGTGTCAGACTTGATATAGACTTCAGAGTTCCGAAAGGCGGTAAACTTGCAGACGGTGCAGACGGCAAAGATGTAACCTTTAACTTCACCGGAGACGATGACCTTTGGGTTTATATCGGTGAAGATCCAACAGGTGCTAACGCAGAGCTTGCTCTCGACCTCGGCGGTGACCATAAAGAGGCAAGCGGTTCAATTAACTTTAATACAATGAAAGCAACAGCTGACGATGTATTTGCCGACTACTCATCTTCATCATCGTCGACAAAAGCTACAGTTCCGAAGGATGAGTTTTGGGTTAAGACAGGTGATTATGCTAGCTTCTGTTTGAATGTTTGGCAGGATACACGTGTTGGTAAATATAATCAAGATGGATATTTTGTAGACCCTTATGAAACATCAGACGGTTTTTACAAATTCAAAAAGGCAGACCTTGGCAGAAATACAGAAGTTAACTTCTGTAAGTGGAAGAATATAGGTACCGGCGGCACGCTTAAAGCAAACCTTACGCTTTCAGATCTTTACGGTAAAATGTGGAACGGTGACGGCACTGAGTATACCGCAGAAGTTTGGTTACATCCTACAATTCGTAAACCCGTTACAAAGACAATCAACAATGGTGTTCAGCTTGATCCTAACAAGACATACCATATGGTAGTATTCTATATGGAGCGTGGTGAGGCTGAGTCTAACTTCTCAGTAAATTTCACAATGACACCTGCCAACAATGACCTCAAGGTTACAAAGGCACTTGATACAGGCGATGTTGTTTCTGAAATTTCAGATGACCTCAAAGCTAATGAAGCTTTTGATTATACAATCAAAGAGAACGATAACGATACCTCCGGTAAAAGCTACAAGCTTACAAAATCAGACGAAAGCACAAGCAGTGAAACTCTTTTAAACAGCGGTTTCACACTTAAAGATAATTATATAGCTGACTTTGACAACTCATTCAAGACCGGCATCATATGACGGTTGACGAGTCAACAAACAGCAGTAAGCTTAAATACACAACAAACTGGGAGCTCGTTAACAACAGAGTCGGTTCAACAATCAAAAGCGGTTCAACTACGAACTCGGAATTCAAGCTTGTAGATGACAAGGATGACAGTGCTTATGCACAGCTCCAGCTCAACTATACCAACAAGATAATGACAGCACCTCTTGAAATTTCAAAGGATGTTGTTGGTGAAGACGGTACAACCGATTACGATACAAATCAGCAGTTTACATTTGCGATTGCTCTCGACTTTGACGGCAATGGTTCAACCTATGATTACAAGACCTATCCTCTTGAGTATAAGCTCAAAGAAAAGGGCGCAAGTGATTATTCAAACACAGTTTACCGCACATCTAAGGACGGTTCGTTTACAATCAAAAAGGGCGAAAGCATTAAGCTTCTCAATATTCCTGTAGGTGCAACCTATAAGATTACAGAGAAAAGAGTTATAGGTTATGTTCCCTACAAAGTAGGCAATCAGAGCTTCGACGACGGTACACTTGTCGGTACACTTGCCGAAACAGGAAATGCGCTTAACTTTATCAATAAGGTTAATCCTACAAACATTGCCATTTCGGTAAATAAAACTCTTGACGGTCAGGCTTACAGCGGCAGCAAGTTCGGTTATACATTGACAGGTCTTGGATCAATGGATACAACAAAACTTGATACCGACGGCAAGACTTTTATCAAGACAAACAGCGCAGCAACAGTTTCCACGAATTTGAAAACACCTGACAAAAACGGTAAGGTTGAATTCAAAAACCTCAAATTAGTCACTGCGGGTGTTTACAGATTTAAGATTACCGAGGCTCTTGCCGAGGGTGAAAATGCATTCGATTATAAAATGGATACAAACACCTGGCTTGCCGAGATTGAATTGCTTGAAAGCGGTGAAGTAACGGCGGCTAAGTACATTAAGGTTAAGAACTCAGATATTGAAGGCAAAACCGATGAAGAGCTTGCAACTTACTTCAACAATCCTTCTTCTGAAAAAGCCGTGTTTGAAAATGAAACCACACACGGAAGCGCAACAGTAAACAAGAAGAATCAGACAGGCGGTAATGTAAGTGATACGGAATTTGCTGTGATGAAGGTATCTAGTGAGGATATCTTTACTGCAGATGATATCAATACAATCATTAAAGATGCCTCAATGAAAACTCATATGGCTTCTAAAAAGACAGACAGCAACGGTCAGGCTGTGTTTGACAATCTGACAATCTTCAAGGACGGTCAGGGCGAGTTCACAAAAACAAACGGTAATGTTGTATGGAGCGACAGTTCCGACAATTATATATCAGGTACTTCAACATATCAGACATACTGTCTGTTTGAGTACAAACCGTCAGAGGGTTACACCCCGAACTACACACTTTCCTACTTCACACTTCCTGTTGAGGGTAAGTACGATGTTACATATGATTATGTTGACGGCGCAATTACAATGCCTTCGGCAAGCGGTGACGGTATGAACGGTTATTTTGTTCTCGGTTTGTCGGTTGCAGGACTTGCGGTGACAATGTTCACGGGTTACGCAATCTATTACGGAAAAGGTCGTAAAAAACGCAGAGCAAGACGCAGAAAGTAACCCAATATGATTTAACTTGTTAGAACAGGTGATTTTTTAATCATATGTTTCTTTCATAGAAAACCTCTTTGACTGCTACGGACACCGTTGTTAGCCGGTGTCTGCCATGCAGCCACCCCAACCCGTTTAACCATTCGGTTAGAATATAATTACATATATTAAATCAAACACAAAGGAGAAAGTAAAAATGAAAACTACAAAGAAAATCTTTGCAGCTGTTCTTGCAGTAATGATGATCGCTCTCATGATTCCATTCTCAGCAAGTGCAGCAGAGAGCTATTCAGCTACGTACAAACTTGCAGTTGATGCAACTGACACTGACAAAGTCGGTAATTACACATTCAGCTTCTTCAAGATTGCAAACCTCGATCTCACAACAGGTAAGTACTCATGTACTATCACCGACAAAGCACTTGAGGATGCTGTAAATGGCACATACTCAGATGCAAAGTCACAGCAAATCATCACGGCTTGTGATAACCTCTACAAGACAGACAAAGCTGCATTCGGTACAGCTGCTACAACAATCAGCTTTTCTTCAACAGTTACAGAGGCTACTGCAACAGTAACAGACCCAGGTCTTTACTATGTATATTGTACTTCTAAGCCCGCTAAGGTAACTGGTGTTCAGAGCTCACTCGCAGCACTTCCTTACTTCAACGGCACAGAGTATGTTTCTGTTGACCAGACAGAGTACAACCTTGCTGAAAAGGTTTCAACAAGCTCAGTATCAGTTGACAAGACAGCTGACAAGACATATGTAGGCGACAACAATAAGACTGTAACCTACACACTTACAGCTTCAACAGCAGGTTCAATCGACAACCAGCTCAAAAAGTATGCAATCGTTGATACAATGGATGAAGGTCTTACATTCAACGAGAATTCAGTTGTAGTTAAGTACGACGGCGCAGTTGATGCTCTTACTTTGGGTACAGATTACTCTATTGAAAAGAACTATACTTACACAGGCAAGAACGGTGAGGCAACTGCTACATTCGCAGTTGTATTCAAATCTGCTACACTTGAATCAAAGAATTTCTATGATGCCAAAACAGTTGTTGTTACATACACAGCTGATTTAAACGAAAAAGCTAAGCTCAACACAGCTATTCGCAACACAGACGGTCTTGTTTACGGCAACGATTCTGATACAAACTTTGAACCCGGTAAAACTTCACCTGATGTATTTACATACGGCATGAAGGTTGTTAAGGTTAACGGCAATGACACAACTCAGAAGCTTGCTAAAGCTAAATTCCAGATCTTCACAGACCCAGAGGCTAAAACACCTCTTACAGTTAAAGTTGACGACAAGAATGTAAATGTAGTTGCTGAGACAGGTGCTAACGGTGAGGCTACATTTGTTCTCGAAGGCACAACAACAACATTCAAGTTTGATGCTACACAGACATACTATGCAAAAGAGATAGCAGCTCCTACAGGCTACAACCTCAACAGCTCAGTATTTACAGTAAGCATTGACAAGAGCAAGGAGTATACATTTGTAGGTAATGTTACAGTTGACGGCAACAATGCTGTTGCTAACTACCCTGTAACAGTTCCTTCAACAGGTGGTATGGGTACAAT
>OHPI01001026.1_pt1 | contig 16606 bp, 17 predicted proteins | sample 1577651 | NCBI WGS metagenome assembly OHPI01 (sample SAMEA3879578, study PRJEB24766) | human gut metagenome | biome: human-associated habitat; feature: feces | place: USA | collected 1985/1987
GAGAAATGGTGCTGCCATTCGTAAAGCCGTCTTTTGGCATCCTCTGTGAAGAGAAGAATCTGTGATTCTATCTCTCCAAACTCATTGAGGGCATATTCTTGTTGTATCAGCTTGCCAATAATACCATTCCACTCTTGTTCAATGTTCTCCGGTAGTTCCTTGTCATTCCAACGTGCTTTCTGTTGCAGGTTGGGCATCACAAACAGAATACGGTCAATGAACCCATTGCTGGAACGTTCACCCTTAGCCAACTCATTCAAGATTTTATTTTGGATAGTCCCAATAACCGATATGTACGGACGCTTGATGAAGATGGAACTCTTGGCGTTCTTGCGGTCGGATATGGTAGTCTTTGCACTGAATACTGAGAGCCAAAACTGTTCCTCCGAACCGTTGTTATAGCGGTTGAAATTCTTGAACCAAGCGGATAATTCATCAGCCCACAAGCATAACCCACGTTTGTTTTGAGCATGAATGAGGCTCAATCCTTCGGGCGTTACATCCGAAACCAAGAAGCGTTTGCGGATAGGCTCTTGTGGAAATTGCTCACTACCGCTTTCCGCACGTTCCTTGCGATTCATGCTCATCAGCTCATCGTACTTTGCAAGTGCCTTTTCAAATTCCTGATTCTGTCGGTAGTCATAATCAAGAAACGGCTTCATCGCAAAGCTGAGCGGATGGCTTTTGTTTGCTCCCGGTCGTCCAATTAATGCTATATATAGGATAGGGCTTTCCACCCAGCCTTGCTTGATTTGGACAAGATGCGTGTTGCCAATGCCGACTGCTAGTGCCGTAAGGATAGCTGCGGCAATGTAGTCGGTTGGGTAGTTATGGCATTCGTGTACCTCACGAATGATGCGTTGGATTTTGTTTGGGAATATGCTGACGGGGAATGCCGTACCAGACAATCTTGTGCTTAAATCAATCGCTTCATCAATGATAGATACCGGATTAATAGAATACGTATCCATAGCTACATCTCTTAAAGTTTCACGGATGATTTGGGTTTATGACGGACACCGTCTTGCATATTGGCAAGCATCTCTTCGTATGTTTGCTCGGAAGTTTTTCTTCGACCATTCTCAATCCATGTCAGAAGTTCGTCTTCGTAGAAATAGAGTTTCTTGCCTTTCTTATAGGCAGGAAGCTGCCCTTTGCGTACCAATGTATAAATGGTAGGCTTGGCTTTTCGGATGATACGGCAAGCATCCTCAATTTCAACCAACACGTGTTTGTCTGATGCTGGTGGCTGGAGTTCTGCTACCATCTTTTTCAACTCGATGACCTGTTCGGTCAGATAACCTACCGCTTCGGGCAGCTTATCAAATGTTACTGTTTCTTTTTGCATACGCCAATCGTTTTTAATTGTTCGATGGCAAAGGAAACAGGTGTTTCAATGGTGAAATCATTCACCAAAATATAACTGATGAATAACTTTTTGATGGTGATTAGTCGTGATTACAAGGAATTTAAGTACCTTTGTACAGAACATTTTTTGGAGGAGTATGATATATGCAACAGAAGTAATTGTAAAAAAGATTCAGAAGTTTACGGTAGAAATAAAAGATAAGGAGTACGATAGGGAAAGTGTTTTTATTGAACATTATCAATATGAAGAATTGTATGAACAAAAAGATCATGATTATATAATGCTTCAAGTTCAAAATTCAGATATTAATTTGACATTAAAGGCTACTAGCTTTGGTTGTATTGAAGGGATTCTTAGATGTTCATATCCATCAGTTTTAGATGATAAAAGAACTGATTATTCTATTCTGTATAAAAAATACAACGTGAATGCTGTCATATGCTGCTTTGATGGATATACAGGTTTACATTCAAAAGAAGAGTGTATCTCAATAAAAGAACAACTAGAGAAGATAAGGAAAGATAGTACATTAAAACCATATTGGGACTATTCCCCTAAGGAAGTTCCTATTTTGGAAAAATTCAGAGAAGAAATTTATGCGTTTTTAACCGATGGTAGAGAATAGAATAAAGATGAGTCGCCCATATATACCAATGTTTGATGAACGAGAGTTTGTTCTTGTTTGTCGTAAAAGTGACTATGAAAATAATAATATAGGTGATGGCGTGTTTCTCGTATTCAGAGAGGAGTGGGAAGATACCGATGACAATTCTATTAAAACATTTGATTTACTTTTGACATCAGTTGAAAATGAAACAGTAAAGTTTTTTCCTGCTCCGAATAACGCAGTGGTTATAGTACAAGAACTTCCATACTCACGAAAGATTGATTATATGGAAGTGCCAAGATAAATTTGAGACTTTATGTTATTTTTCTATCCAATTTAATCTTGCACTCTGATTCTGTGTGCGACATCTTGCGTTCAATGGTAGATATTTCCGAATCACGGAGAGTATGAGCAAATACCCTCTTTATAAAGGTAGCAGTCTGTAGGCGTGGCTTGCCAAATGCCTTACCTATATTCCAACCAAAGTGCATGATGTCAATGGTTTTTAATTGGGCATCAACCTTTATCTGCTCGACTTTGGGCATAGTATCTGACAAGTAATATTCTGTAATATATCCACATAGACGATTGAGGTCAGTTTCGCTAAGGTAGAGAACCAAGTTTTGTTTCGTATATGCGAGAACTTTATCTAATTTTTCTTGCGATGCTCGTTCTTTTTTTGCCATAGCATTGGCACGGAATATTTCGTATTCTGTTGGCTGATTGGATTCTTCGATGGATATATTGTTGATGGTAGAAGGTGTGGCTTCTTCCTTTGGAAGTTCTGCCACTTCTTCGTTGAGTTTGGAACACGATGAAATAGAAACTTCTTCTGTTGTGTCAGATGTCGTTTCTATTTCAATTTTTGGTTCTGAAATGCAGGATTCCGAAATAATAGAACTTTCGACAAGTTCAGTGTGTGCAATTGGAGTTTCAACTACCACAACCTTATTGCGGTAGCACTCAAATCTCATAAAACACTTTTCTATTGTTGGCGAAAGAATTTGACTGAATACCATTTGCAGATTGAGATAGATAGCTCCCATGATAATGGAGCTTACCACTAAAATGAGGTAGCTGCTGAACTCATCCCAACCATAGTGTAGCACGGTCTGGCGGGCTAAAACACCAATGATTGCGATTGTACCAAAAACAATCAGATGCAATGTTATATGTTCTATCTTTTTCTGCTCCATAGTGGTATGTATTAATCGTTTGTGTGCAAATATATAGGATTAATTTTTGAGAAAATCCATAGTTTTGCTTGTCAATGGGCTTTTGACGATATATTTCATCACTTTTCATCATGTTACATGCTTAATAATAAGCGTATTGCAAATTTCTTGTTTTTGGATGAAAATAGTTGGGTAAATAGGCTTGTGTATCTTAAAAACAAAAATTATCTGCATCATTTAATGTAAACAATGCAGATAATCAATAGGGTATAGAGATATTGCTTATTAGCAATACAATGTATGGTTTGTATCCTTGTTGAAATATAACAAGAGGTTGTAATCTTGTTTACGAGCGACTTTGTTTATTAGCCATTTCCTAAATGCTGCGGAATGCCCGGTATCTATCTGATAGGATAGGGCTATAACCATATCGAGATTATACACATCGGCATTGTTCCCATTCTCCAATTTGATGTACTTACAAACTTCGTGGCTCCTCAAAACATTAGCTTTCAGGATTCTCTTAATTGCTGCATGGATAGTCCAAGCAGTTGTATAAAACAAGTCTGCAAGCTCCCAAGCGGTCATCCATATTTCACCATCGGAAATATGGATGCTTTGTTCGTTGTTTGTTATGATTCCTCGTTTCATAGTTATATCTATTTGAGTGATATTTTATTGGCTGTTTCTCGTTTCTTGGAATTGACCAAATCGGCATAAATCTGAGTTGTGGACACATTCTTATGCGTTAGCATCTTTGATACCGTGTAAATATCTGTACCTAAGGATATTTGTATGACGGCGTAGCTGTGCCTGAAGCAATGGAAGCTTATCGGTTTCGTTATTCCTGCTTTTTTGAGCCAGCTTTTCAGCGGATAATTAATCATGCTCCGTTTCAAATCCTTGAATACTTTGCCTGTTCCGGGTGTTCCGCATAGTTCGTAGGCTTCGTAACTGATGGGGAGTGTCGCTTCCGTTTGGGTTTTCTGAGTTCTGATACGCAAGCAATAGCCTTGGTCGGGAGCAATGGCAAAATCTTCCCATTGAAGATTGAGAATATCGCTGATGCGTAAACCTGTCATACAAGCAAACAAAGAGGCGGCTTTCAGAACGGGGATGTCGCAAGGAGTGGCGGCAAGTTGTTTCACTTCGTCCAGTGTCAGGTATTCTTTCTTCACATCTTGTGGTTCAATCTTGTCAAGATAGTCATTGATGTTTTCTCGAAGCCATTTGTCTCGGTAAGCAATCTTCAACAATCCTCTGAAAGTAGAGTAGTAGCCGGATGCCGAATTGAGGGAAATGTGGCGGTTGCTGTGTTTGAGTTGCTTGGCGTTCAGCAAGTACTCACGGAACTTCTTGCATAAATCCACATTCACATCGCCAAAGGTACATTGTCCCTTGACGAAGTTGTAGAAATGCTGATAGACAAACTGCCATTTCTGGTCTTTATTCCAGCACATTTTCTTGAAGTAGGCGAGGAAGTCGGCTTTCTGTTTGGCCTTATCCAAGAAGCCAAACTCTTCATTGATGAGCGATTGTACCCGGATGCAGCGGATAGCCTCTGCCTTGTTCAACATATCGTTGTTGAACTCCCGTTCCATTTCGTTCTTCGGATGGGCATAGATGTAGATGCCGAGGTATTCCCTGCGGCTCATCTGCATCGTTTCGGGGTTACGGACTGCCGGATAATAATCCAGATACAAGGAGATGCGATTATTCCGAATCGCTCTCTGACGAACTGTTACTTTTGTACATGTGTGTGACATACTGTTTGATATTTAGAATTTTACATTTGTTTGGTGCAAAGGAATAAGGTGATTCAATGGTGAGAACATTCATCGATAAATAACTTATTCAATTTTTGGGGCTGCAAGTAGCTTATCCAATTCAGGTTTGGAGATAAGCGTGTATTTGCCCTTCTTGACCTTTGGGATATTATGATATTTCGCATAATGATAGAGTTGGTCACGGGTAAGATTGAACTTCTCCATAGCTTCGGCTACCGTATAATACTGAGGTTCTTCGGGTACTTCCACTCCTTTGGCTATATCGACATGTTTCTTGGAATAATACACCATGATACCTTCTTTCTTCTTTGGAATGGCATTCTTAGAAACGAAAGTGTAGATAGCGGATAAGGTCATGCCGAATTTTTCCTGCATTTCTTGTGTACTATACCATTCATTGATGTCTGGACTCGGGGCTTTCTTGGCAAAGTAAGCGTCAATATGTTTCTTGCTCCAGTAGGTCTTACCACGATTGAAAGTTCGGGGGATGTTGTTCTTCTTGGCTACCACAAATATCCATGACTCGTTTACATGATATTTCTCTTTGACTTCGGCTGTGGTGTAGAAATCGGTGATAGGAATAGTGTCCTTCGGATGTCGTTGTTCATAAGGACGAGCTTCTACCATCCGGTCAATATCTTTTTTACGGATAAAAGACAACCTGCTACTGATGCGGAATGCTTGCAGCTTTCCGGCATATACCATTTTATATACGGCTTGTTTACTCAGCCCTAATAAAGTCGCAGCTTCTTTGAACGATAGATATTCTTTATCCTTGAAATCGGATATGGGTTGTTCACTGATGATCGTTTGGACTTTGGTTTCTACTTCTTGTATTCTCTTCTGCCGTACCGTTTCTTTGTATGCAAGATTATTGCACCGATGAGAACAGAAGCGTGTTGTTAGCTTTTGGGCATAAAATGTTGTGCCACACCACTCGCATACCTTTTTGATTTTCATTTTACTTGTTGCCATATTCGTTACTTTTTAGAGGTTTATTTCTCTTGTTATTTCTCCATTTTGTTCAACTATCGTCAATCATAGTCAACCACAGTCAACTTTCTCCACGACCTTTCCGACCTAAAATCGGAGAGTAACAAGCGAGTAACAAATACGGTACAAAAATGAGCTGAAAAAGCCCTATAAACGATAACCATCGCTTATAAGGCTAAAAAGAAAGGCGCTCAAAATGAACGCCTTAATAATCATTGATGATATATGCTAATCGCTGGTAATCACTACCTACTTACCGATGCAAACTATTACAGCAAGCAAATATACACTCAAAAGTGTATCAAAATCCCCTTGTCCCCGCGCTTGATATAATGCGATCCCGCGTCAAGCGCGGGAACAAAGGATAGTTTTGATACACTTTTCTGCTTTTTTTCTATCTTTACAGCATACCTAAAATAATATAACATGAAGAGCTGGACAATTTTATTAAGTACGTTGTGTTTATTCTCATGCAACCAACAGGAAAATAAATTTGAAAAATATGTAGACCCGCTGATCGGTACAGATATCCGCATCGTACAAGGAAAAGACAAGAACTCGACGGAAGAACGCGGACAAATCATGCCGGCAGTCGGGGTTCCACACGGTATGACCAACTGGGTGGCACAGACACAGGCGACCGAACAGAAATGTCATCCTCCCTACTATTATTTCCAGGATGCAATCCAGGGATTCCGGGCCAGCCACTGGATGAACGGCTCCTGTACACAAGACTACGGCAGCATCACAATTATGCCGCTCAGCAACAAGCTCGAAATAGACCCGGTCAAACGCGCCTCCACTTTCGATCACACTCAGGAAACAGCAACTCCCTCCTATTATTCGGTCGACTTGAACGACTATGACATCCATGCCGAATTGACCGGACTCTCCCGTGCAGGCATCATGCAATTCAGCTTCGAACAGGATGGCGACCACTACATCGTGATCGAACCCAATAGTGATGAAGGTGTCGCCTTCGTCGAAATCGATCCGGAGAAAAAAGAAATTACCGGTTACAACCCCGTACACCGCATCTACCAAGGATACGGTAAGGAAGCCGGATTCAGCGGACATTTCGTGATTCAGCTGAATGAAGAGATTGCCGACTATGGCGTTTGGGACAGCACCACGATCACACCCGGACGTAAATCGGCAAAAGGACAAAAACATGCTGTCGGAGCTTGGATAAAGCTAGCTTCCGATAAGCCAGGAAAGACACTGGTCAAGGTAGCCACTTCTTTTACGAGTATCGACAATGCCCGCAAAAACTTGGCCAGCGAAATCCCGGAATGGGATTTCAACGAAGTACGGCAGGCTTCATCCGACACCTGGAACCAGGCATTGGGGCAAATCGCAGTAAAAGGAAACAACGAAAAAGAAAAGGTCAAATTCTATTCAGCTCTCTACAACGCACACTTCCTGCCCCGCACGTTCAGCGACGTGGACGGCTCCTATCCGAGATTCGACGGTAACGGACAGATTATGAAGATGGACCACGGAACCTACTATTGCGACTTCTCACAATGGGATACCTACCGTGCCGTCCACCCTCTGTTTTCTATCCTTACCCCTTCCCGCAACGGAGACATGGCACATTCGCTCGTATTAAAAGGACAGCAGGGCGGCTGGTTGCCCATCTTCCCGTCCTGGAACAGCTACACGGCTGCCATGATCGGTGACCACTGCATCGCCATGATCGGAGACGCCATCGTCAAAGACACTCCGGGTTTTGACTATGAAGAAGCTTACACGCTGATGCGCAAAAACGCTTTCGAGGCCAATCCGGACTCCGGCAGCTATCGCGACGGGAAAGGCCGACGGGCAATAGAGTCTTACCTGAAATACAATTACGTGCCGTTAGAGGATCAAGTAACGGAAGCATTCCACCGTCGTGAACAAGTATCCCGCACACTGGAATATGCCTATGATGATTTTGTCCTTGCACAGGTTGCCAAGAAGTTAGGCAAGACAGACGATTATAAAGCACTCATCAAACGGGCGGAAAACTACCGGAACGTAATCGACCCCGAAACAGGCTATGCCCGTGGACGCCATGCCGACGGAACCTGGATCGAGCCATTCGATCCGTTTGCCTCCACTTCGTTCATCTGTGAAGGGACTCCTTACCACTACACCTGGTATGCTCCCCAGGACATAGCCGGACTGATCCGGCACATGGGCGGAAAAGAACGTTTCATCAACCGTCTGGACAACTTCTTCGAAGGGAACTATTACTGGCATGGCAACGAGCCGGGACACCACATCGCCTATCTTTTCGCTTATGCCGGTGAACCTTGGAAGACACAAAAATGGGTACATGATATCATCAACCGCGAGTATTTCACGACTCCCGACGGACTATCCGGCAACGACGATGCCGGCCAGATGTCATCCTGGCTGGTCTTCAGCATGGTCGGCTTCTATCCGGTCTGTCCGGGCATGCCCTACTACGTGATCGGCAGCCCGTCATTCGAAGAAAGCGTTATCACACTTGAAAACGGCAAGAAATTCACAATCGAAGCCAAAGGGGCATCGGAAAAGAATATCTACATTCAGTCGGCTACCCTTAACGGTCAGCCATACAACAAGAGCTACATCCTCCACAAAGACATCATGAACGGAGGCATCCTTTCGTTCGTCATGGGAGATAGCCCCAATAAAGAATGGGCTTCTTCCGCCGGATCGCTTCCACCTTCAATGGGGTTATAAAGAACGACGCATAAAAAAATCATTTACATATTCCTGCTCTGCCTCACCGTCCTACCAGACACAGGGCAGGAATTTTCAATATGAGAAGGAAGCGGTAAAAATCGGAAAGGTAATCTACGTGGAATAAATATAGCTTTTCTTTTAAATTTTATTATATTTACGCGCTAATCGATAGGGTATATGGAATATTCAGCAGATTTAAAGGCCTTCAATCAATTATTCGCAGATTATCAAGGACGGTTCATCCGCTTTGCGAATATATATGTGAGGGATATAGCTGTTGCCGAAGATTTCACCATAGAGGCACTGATGCAATACTGGGAAAACCGGAACACGTTAAAGGCAGATTCCAATGTTCCGGCCTATATACTCACGATCATCAAAAACAAATGTATCAACTACCTGCAACATATACAAGTCAGGGAAGATGCCAGCGAACATCTGAAGAATCATGCCGAATGGGAACTGAACACCCGCATCTCCACCCTCGAAGCCTGCAACCCGGAAGAACTGTTTACAGCCGAAGCACAAGAAATCGTGAACAAGACATTGGCCTCCCTGCCAGAACAGACCCGCCGTATCTTCATCATGAGTCGCTACGAAAACAAACCTTACAAAGAGATCGCAGAAACACTCGGTATGACAACCAAAGGCGTGGAATACCATATCGCCCAGGCTCTGAAAAAGTTACATGTCAATCTGAAAGACTACATACCTCTGTTGGTATTCTTATCCTATATGAACTGATCCGGCCTTTCCGCCCATACACGGCTGTCTGGCTTTACTGAGTACCGAAAACAAAAGAGCGCAGAATCATGCGGACTTATCTTACCAATGATGTCCGCATAACTCAGCGCCCTTCCGTATTTATCTGCGTCTGGTAATATCAATCCCGGTACGTTTCCGTCAAGCGATCACCTCAACAATGTTACCATCCGGATCCAAAACAGCTCCTTCATAATAACCGTCACCAGTAATACGCGGCTCGCCTACGATCTTGTAACCGTCCGAACGGAATTGTTCGATCATGGCATCCACCTTCTCTTTCGATCCGGTAGAAAAGGCAAAATGGGCAAGTCCGATGAAGACATCTGCCGTTTCTTTGGTAATATCGGTCCGCTGCATGATTTCAAGTGAAGCCCCTCCCTCGAAAGTGACGAAATAAGAGGCAAAGCCTTTCTTCGGATTCACATACTTCTCGTTGCTTTTCCCATTGAAATACTTGATATAGAAATCACGCGAACGTTCCAGTTCGTTCGTCCAGATAGCGATATGAGCCAATTGCATATGTTATTCTTATTTACAAATCCGGCAACCGGCACATCTCGCCAGTTCTCCACGAAAACGTTTTTCTACTAATTTATGCAAACGGTCTTTCAAAGCATCCAGACGTACGTAATCGATCACGTCCGCGGTGAAAGCTACGCTTAACAACATGCGTGCCTCGTCACGAGGAATGCCGCGGCTCTGCATATAGAACAAAGCAGTTTCGTCCAACTGTCCGGTGGTCATGCCATGCGAACATTTCACATCGTCGGCATAGATTTCCAACTGAGGTTTGCTGTACATGCGAGCTTCACGGGTCGCACAAAGATTGCGGTTCGTCTGATAGGCCGCAGTCTTCTGTGCATCTTCCTTCACTAAAATACGGCCGCTGAACGCACCGACCGCATGATCGTCCAAAACATTCTTGAACAGTTCGTTGCTAGTACAATAAGGTACGGCATGCGTAATATGGCTATAGGTATCCAGCTGCTGTTCTTTGTCCAGGATCGACATACCGCACAAAGTCGCTTCAGCCTGTTCGCCGTTCAGCTCGATATAATAGTTGTTACGGGTAAGGCCGTTATTCAGCGTGATACCATTCACCAAAACATTACTTCCCGCTTCCTGCTTCACATGCACGGAGGCAAAACGAGTAGTCGACATGCTGCTCTCTTCGAGGTCGTAATAATCGAAGAAGGCACCTTCGCCCGCAAAGATCTCAACAACCTGCGTGGCTAAGAACTTGACATCGTCGATGCTATGATCGCACACCAACAGCTTGGCTTCCGAACGAGGCTCCATAATCACCAGGATACGGCGGTTCGCCATCGTGTCTACATCGCTGCGGAAGATATTCACCAACTGGATCGGACGCTCCACTACGACACCTTCCGGCACATAGACCACAAAACCGTCCTGAGCCAACATAGTGTTCAAGGCAACGATACCATCCTTACCGGTTGGTGCCGCCTTGCCATAATAGCGGGAAGCCACTTCGGGATACTTTTCCATGAAAGTACGCATTCCCCCGGCATAAACACCTTCGGGAAGATGGGCTTTCGGTAACATCTTGTCATAGAAAGTATCATTCACCACAAAATAAAGCGAGGTACTCAGGTTGGGGACATCACAACGAAACACGTCGTACGGATTGACCGGGATATCAAGACGATTGATATTCACCCCGTAATCCGGAGCAAAAGCCTGCGCCACATCTGTATATTTATAATCTTCACTCTTCACCGTCGGAAAGCCCAACCGTTCCAAATCAGCCAAAGCCTCTGCACGCGGCAAATTCATCAACCCCGCCGCATGCCGGCAAATCAGATCCTCATAATGGGTGAAAAGATCGATATATTGTTGTTCTGCTTTCATTACTATCTAATTTTTTGGCATGGATTACACGGATTTCGCGTGTAATCCGTGCCTAATTATTCTTATTCTTCTCCCATCTCTTTCTTGATCCAGTCGTAGCCTTTTTCTTCGAGTTCGAGAGCCAGTTCGGGACCGGCGGTTTTGACAATACGTCCTTTGTAGAGGACATGGACCACGTCAGGCTTGATATAATCCAGCAGACGTTGGTAGTGCGTGATCACGATAGCCGCATTCTCTGGCGTACGAAGTTGATTGACACCATTTGCCACGATGCGGAGGGCATCGATATCCAGACCGCTATCCGTCTCATCGAGAATCGCCAGCTTCGGTTCGAGCATTGCCATCTGGAAGATTTCGTTCCGCTTCTTCTCACCACCCGAAAAACCTTCGTTCACGCTGCGGCTCGCCAGCTTATTGTCCAATTCCACAATCGCACGCTTCTCGCGCATCAGCTTCAGGAAGTCGGTAGCCGAAACAGGTTCCAGCCCTTTATATTTACGATGTTCGTTCAAGGCGGCACGCATGAAGTTCACCATGCTGACTCCCGGAATCTCCACCGGATACTGGAAACTCAGGAAAATACCTTCACGGCTACGGTCTTCCGGTTCGAGATCCAACAGGTTCTTACCGTTGAAGATCACCTCCCCTTCCGTTACTTCGAATGCCGGATTACCGACCAACACACTGCTCAAGGTACTTTTCCCGGAACCGTTCGGCCCCATGATGGCGTGTACCTCACCCGCCTTGACAGAAAGGTTGATTCCTTTCAATATCTCTTTGCCATTGATATTGGCATGTAAGTTCTTTATCTCTAACATGACTTTATAATTTATGATTTATGCGATTTATGATTTATGATTTATGATTTATCATCGACGCATAAATCATAAATCATAAATCATAAAATCATCCTACGCTTCCTTCTAAAGAAATAGTCAGCAGCTTCTGTGCCTCCACGGCAAACTCCATAGGGAGCTTGTTCATTACCTCGCGGGCATACCCGTTGACGATCAGACCGACAGCTTCCTCGACCGAGATACCGCGCTGCCGGCAATAGAACAACTGTTCTTCGCTGATCTTGCTCGTCGTCGCTTCGTGTTCCACTACCGCCGTCTCGTTCTGGATATCGGCATAGGGGAAGGTATGGGCACCGCAAGTCGAACTAAGCAACAGGCTGTCGCACTGGCTATGATTACGGGCGCCTTCGGCACGGGGAGAAACTTTCACCAAGCCGCGATAGCTGTTCTGGCTATGCCCGGCGGAGATACCTTTCGAGACGATCGTACTGCGAGTATTCCGTCCAAGGTGGATCATCTTCGTACCGGTGTCGGCCTGCTGGTAATTGTTGGTGACGGCCACCGAGTAGAACTCGCCCACCGAATTGTCGCCGGCGAGAATGCAGCTCGGATATTTCCACGTGATCGCCGACCCGGTCTCGACCTGCGTCCATGAGATCTTGGAGCGGTGGCCGCGGCATAGTCCGCGCTTGGTCACGAAGTTATAGATGCCTCCGCGACCTTCGCGGTCGCCGGCATACCAGTTCTGAACCGTGCTGTATTTCACTTCGGCACGCTCCTCGCAGATTATCTCCACAATGGCGGCATGAAGCTGGTTCTCGTCGCGCATCGGCGCGGTGCATCCTTCGAGATAGCTGACGTAGGCATCGTCGTCGGCCACGATCAGCGTCCGTTCGAACTGCCCTGTGCCGGAAGCGTTGATGCGGAAATAGGTGCTCAGCTCCATCGGACATCTCACCCCTTTGGGGATATACACGAAGGAACCGTCGGAGAACACCGCCGAATTCAGCGCGGCATAGAAATTATCGCGATAGGAAACCACCGTACCCAAATATTTGCGCACAAGGTCGGGGTAATCTTTCACCGCCTCGGAGAATGAACAGAAGATCACGCCCATCTCGGCGAGCTTTTCGCGATGGGTGGTCTTGACGCTCACCGAATCCATCACCGCATCGACGGCCACGCCGGCGAGCTGTTTCTGCTCTTCGAGCGAGATACCGAGCTTGTTGAAAGTTTTCACCAGCTCCGGATCGACCTCATCCATGCTTTTCTTCAGCTCCTTTTTCTTGGGAGCGGCATAATAGCTGATGGCCTGGAAATCGATGGGCGGAATCTTGAGATGCGCCCATTCCGGCGGAGTAAGCGTCTGCCAGTATCTGAAAGCCTTCAGACGGAACTCGAGGAGCCATTCCGGCTCACCCTTCTTGCGCGAGATGAGCCGCACAGTCTCTTCTGTCAGGCCGGGGGCCACAACCTCCGTGTCGATATCCGAAGTGAAACCGTATTTATATTCCGAATCGGTGGCTTCGCGCAGGGTCTGTTCCGACCTTGCGGCCGCATCCATCCGCCCCCTCTTTTCCTCTTCCATATTCGCCATAACGTATGTTTTCATATCATGCGATAACATATCCCTAAATATCATACGTTACCGCATGTTTACATATATTACGCGAAATTACAAAAAAAAGTTGAACCCTCGGAACGAATATTATACATATATTTCTCTGCAATTTATCGGAAATCATATCCCAATGAGAGCTGAAAAAGATTCTGTCGATGAGTAAGCGAATAGTTTTCTCTGTTGGCTTTAGCTACTTTATAAAGATTCGTCAGACCGAAATCAATGTTCGCGCCGATATAGATGTTGCGTATCGTTGCCCCTATGCCCGCTCTCCATCCGAGGGCTAAGCGGTTGAAACGGTCGTCACGCTCGCTGTCGCCCGTAGAATAAAGGGACGAACCACTGTAAAACACCGCGTTGTCGAGTTTAAAGCCCATACAACCTTTCATCGAGAAACCGATATTCAGCACCGGACCCGTGAAAACCGAAATTGCAAAATTGCGGTGAAAATCAAACCGATAACCCAAATCGAGAGGGATACGCATGCCCCACTGCTTAATCTGACGGTCAGATTTCGCCGCAGCACTTATATTATCCAGAATATGATCAGGCAGCGCATCGCGCAGATTATATCTAACGGAAAGAGTGTTGAAAAAGAAACTGACACCGGGTTCAAAATATAGATTGGCAATGATCGGCATATTGAAAACTGCCCCGATGCTGACACCGCTACGCGAACCTAAATAGTCCTGTGTCAAAGAAATTCTGTCATGAAGATTTGTCTGCCGGAATGTGCGCGGACATGTCATGTCAAGAGCCGCGCGTACGCCGAAATATGCCTTGTTATTAGGATTGTTAAATAGGTTCCTCTCCGCTGATGCTATAAGCGGCAACAATCCCGAAAGGAGAACCAAGCATAACCTGCTCCAAGTTGATCCGGCAACCCGAGATATTCTATTTTCAAACATTCCTGATTTGTTATTTCCTATATTATGTTTTCTGTGAAATTCTGTCGCGCCGTGTTTCTCCGGCATACAGAGACTCAGGCCGAGTATTATATCTTTACGTTGATCACGACATAGTCTTTATGCACATACCCCTTAATCTTCAGATGTCTCGGTTCCTCAGGTTCAGCCGAACGAGCGGTCAACGTCATTTTGGGAGAGTCAATCTCATATTCAACCGTCAGCCAACAGCTCTTGACGACCTCGACATTATCCTCAACTTCCTCAGTGGAAGAGGCCTCGCCTCCCATTATCTCCAAAGTGACAATCCCCTTGAAACCGTAAATCTCCTTGACTCCCCCTTCTGCAGGGAAGTCAACAGTCCGTGGGAAACCCTCGTCAACCTCATTCTCGACATAGCAACCCGACAGTAACAACAACATCATCCCAACTATGGTCACAATACCATATTTCCCGGCTACAATACACCCCCTTGCCACTCTTTTACAAAGGATTCCCATAAGTAATCAATCTAAGTTTAGCATGTATATCCCTACAGGACAAATGCTTAATTTTTTTTGACCAAGCGACGGAAGCGATAAATCGCTTCCGTCGCCGCAATGCATCCCTGTAATTAGCTCTCGCCGTGTCGCTGAATGTAGGGACGCGATATATCGCGTCCACCGCGACAGTTCCCTAAGCAATCGGTATCATCCGCTATTTATGCCGGATTATCCTGATCATCGTTTCTGTCTCGATATCGGTGATATACAGCGTGAAATCACGTCCCTCGGGGTCAGCCTCTTCGTTAAGCAGTTCGATGGTAAGCACATTATCCTTTATGCGGCATGAGAGCCACTCATTGCTGTATTCCGTAACCCGCTTCCATCGTTTTTGAGGCACCTGTTCCGGCAGACTGAAAGTATTATGGGTGAGACATTCGAGTTTTACGGTGCCTCCGATAGGTGCCGATTCTATAGTTATATTGTCGCTATTGTCCTTCACCTTCGCCATCGTTACCGAGACAGCCTCCGGATCGGAATTCTCAATCAGATTCCAATGCATAGGCTCGCCGCAAGATCCGTCAGTTCCTTCACATCCGGCAACAAAGACCAAGGCAATTGCCATGACAAAGCATAACATTAGCCGATGTCGTTCCTTTGCTTTTCTCATATTCCTGCAATTTAGAAATTCAAATTTCGCAAATATATTCTCTCTTGACAAACTCATGCATAGAATCTTGACCGCGACAGACGCATCAGGATTATTTATTTCTCCGGATTTGGATTATACTCTCCGTGGCGGCCACTACGTCCGATACTTTCAATTTAACGTCGATATCAGCGGGCGCAGATTGCATATCCGGAAAATCGAAAGTCAGGAACTGCTTCGAGATATCAGCTTTCATAAAATCTGCTGTAACTTCATGTGCGTCGAGCTTAATGGCCCCATTTTCGTTCGGATCGGCGGAGACGAAACAGATATTTCTGCCCGATGTGCATGTCAGTATCACCTTACCACCTTTGGGAGAAACGCTGACCACGACATTATCGCTTTTGTTTTTCTGTTGACGGATCTCCACCGTCACATCCTCCGCGTTGGTGTTGCTCTCGACTTTCCAGATCATCGGTTCCCCCGAAGGTCCATCGTTATCCCCGTTATCATCCTTACATGAAGCCATCGTCAATACCAACAATAACCCCATTGCGGCCAGAATACCAGATAATTGAGTTTTCATGATGATTGATCTTTAAATTATAGATACATATATATTTGGCAAATTCAGAAGTCTATATTCAGAATGCGCTAATATAAATAATTTCAAGAAGAAAGAAAAGAAAAATCAACAAAATCTGCAATTAAATGACATATCGATTGATTTTTTAATATGGACACCTTAATTTAAGTTTGTTTAAGAGTGCTGACGATGGCGGACGCATCTCGGATGCGTCCGCCGCCAGCCATGCCCTAAGCAATCGGTATCATCCGCTATTTATGCCGGATTATCCTGATCATCGTTT
>OHPI01001036.1_pt1 | contig 16480 bp, 6 predicted proteins | sample 1577651 | NCBI WGS metagenome assembly OHPI01 (sample SAMEA3879578, study PRJEB24766) | human gut metagenome | biome: human-associated habitat; feature: feces | place: USA | collected 1985/1987
CAGGATTTTAACTATGAGCAACTCAGCTGCAGCGAAGATTGGTACTGAGACTTGTGTGAAGAAATTTAGTAATATTACATTTAGTAATATTGATGTCATGAAATGTAAAAGAGCAATGGTAATCAATGCATTTGACTCCACTCATATTGAGAAAGTACGATTTGAGAATTTTTATATTGAAAGCTTCGAATTTCCAGGAAATGAGGCTCCTAGATTAATTGATTTTGAAATTACAAATAAAAGCTGGCGTGAATGTACTGGAAATAGCACAATTGATGGAGTAGAAGTTAAAAATATACATATATTATCAGATATGGATGGAGTAGAATCGCAAATATTAGGAAAGGATGCACAGTACTGTGTTCGCAATGTAAACATCACAGGTTGTACTGTACAAGGAAAGCCTATTTCTGTTGAAGGAGGTATGAATTTAAAAATTAATGAGTTCGTGAAGTAAGTTTAGGAATCTACCACTTATTATATTAATAAATAGAGTTTATAAATATGAAAATCATACGTATCTGTTTAATGGGCTTGGTAATGATTTTGAGCGCTACACTAAATGCAGATGTACGGCAATATCATTTTTCACATCTTACTATGGATGATGGTTTGTCTCACAATGATATTACTGCCATTATACAGGATGCGTATGGATTTATGTGGTTTGCTACACGCGATGGCCTGAACCGTTACGACGGTAACAAAGTGAAAGTTTATAAGAGTGAATGTTCTCCAAATAATTCGCAAGGTATAAATAGTATTTTTTCACTATGCTTGGCTCCAGACAGTACACTTTGGATGGGTGCTCAAGGTATCCTTTGTTATGATACTCAAGGAGATTCTTTAAGGCAGGTACAGATCAAAACAGTGGAGGGACGTAGTCCAAAGGGGATGATTCTGTCAGTAAAGGCAAATACAAAAGGAGTCTTGTTCTTTTTGGAAAAGGATGAAGGCATATATAGTTATGATCCCCAAACTTGTAGGTGCCAATTTTATTCCTTTGCAAATTTAAAAGTTGGGGTATCAAAAGTTACTGCTACAGCTATGTGGATTGATAATGACGATAATGTTTGGATTGGCGGTGATAAAGAATGTTTGATACAACTTGATTATACAACAGGAAATTATCATGCTGTTAAAATAGACTGCCTCAATGCCGAGAATGATGGTATGCAGGTGATAACTGGTAATGGACATTATATTTATATGGGCTTTCAATATTCAGGTGTGGTGAGATACGATTTAAATGACAAAACCGTTCAATGTTTGAAAATAGGAGAAAGTGTAGAAGAGCCTCTTTATGTACATGATATACAAATAAGTGATAATGGGCTTTGGTTGGCAACAGAAACAGGATTGTATCTTTATGATGAAATACAAAAGAAAGCATCAAAATGTGTAAATGACTATTTTGATAAGCGTTCGCTTTCTGACAATGCTATTTATGCTGTCTATCGTGATAGCGATAATGGACTATGGGTTGGTACTTATTTTGGTGGTATCAATTATATGTCCATCAATGAAAATAGGTATATTGAGTCATACTATCCAATAGCGACTAAAACATCTCTTAAAGGAAGGGTTGTAAGAGAAATCAGATCTGACTCCATGGGTAATCTTTGGATTGGAACAGAAGATGCTGGTTTGAATTACTTCAATTCACAAGAAAAAAGTATTATTCCTGTTAGCGCTCACTTGGAGCACTATAATGTTCATGGATTATGTGTAATTGATGATGAACTTTATGTGGGGGTATATTCTGGTGGACTCAATATTTATAATCTTAATACTGGAGCGGTGAAAAGATATTATATATCAGACGAACGCTACAATGTACAAAATTCAATTTATGCTATTTATCAAGATACAAAAGGCCGTATTTGGATATGCACGCAAGGTGGACTATATTGGTTCAGTCCTAAGGAAGGGACATTTACGCGGATAAACGGCTTTTCTAACATGTACGTACATAATATTTGTGAAGATCGTCATGGTAATATTTGGCTTGCCTCAGTAGGTGGAGGACTTGTATGTTATACTTTTGATTCAAAAAGAGTTGATTTTATTTCTGAGATTCAAAGGCAAACTGGACATTGGATTAATAAAGTTGTGGATGTTTATGAAGATAAAGATGGCTGGTTGTGGATGGGTACAATTGGATATGGCTTATTATGTTATAATCCTGATGACAAGCAATTTTCTCACTATACTATTGAGGATGGTTTCCCAGATTATACAGCTTTCAGCCCAATTCAAGATGACTTTGGGGATATTTGGGTAGGAACTAATCGTGGCTTAGTGCGGCTTAATCCTTTGTCTGGTAATATTCGGGTATTTACTAAAAGTGAAGGATTAATTTCTAATCAATTTAATTATAACTCTGCATATAAAGACAGTCGTGGAAAGCTTTACTTTGGAACCATTGGAGGTTTGGTTGTTATTGACCCTCTCAATATTAAAGATGATTTAAGCTTCCCAACTGTTTATCTAACAGGGTTTCAAATTAACAATAAAGAAGTTATTCCTAGAGCAGATTCGCCTTTGAAGCATTCTATTATTCATACAAATGAGTTAGAATTGGAATATGACCAAAACTTTATTAGTTTTGATTTTGCGGTATTGAAGTATGCGGCAACGACAAACGATGCTTGTTGTGTGAGATTAGAAGGTCTTGATAAGGACTGGTCTTACACGGATGTGCAGCGTATTTCATATTCTGATTTACGTCCGGGTAAGTACATATTACAAATAAAGTCTAAAAACAGTGTAGGGCAGTGGCAGGAAGCTCGTTCACTTACTATACAGATACATAGTCCTTGGTGGAAAAGTGTGTGGGCATATACTATTTATTGCATATTGATACTTGCATTAATTGTGCTTCTCATGTCCTATAATCAGCAGAAAGTGAATAAAAAGCATCAGAAATTAATGCAAGAATTAGAGCATGAAAAGGAACGTGAATCTTATCATGCCAAATTGGAATTTATTACTAATATAGCACATGAGATAAAAACTCCGCTTACTTTAATAAAGACTCCGCTGGAATATATTATGCGTAACAAATCATTGGATAAGAATACGCAAGAAACATTGGATATTATGATGAGAAATACGGAGCGTTTGCTTTCACTTACTTATCAGTTGCTTGATTTTCAGCGAGTAGAAACAAAAAGAGTACAATTGAATTTTGAACGCACTGATATAAATTTATTACTTAAGTCTATTTATAGGCGTTTTAAGCTACCGAGTGAACAACATGAACGTGAGTTTTCATTATTACTACCTGAAGACTCTTTGTTTGCTGATGTAGACTTGGAAGCATTTACAAAAATTATAAGTAATCTATTTACAAATGCTTCAAAGTATTCTCTCTCAGAAATAAAAGTAGAATTAACCACTGTAGCAAATAATAGTTTTTGTGTTATTGTTGAAAATGATGGAGAGTTGATTGAACCAACAATGAGAGAAGCCATTTTCGAACCATTTGTGCAAGTCTCATCTCAAGGGCCGATAAGTTCTGGGAGAGGTTTGGGTTTGCCATTGGCGCGTTCTTTGGCACAATTACATGGAGGTTCACTGATACTTGATACCACATGTATAGAACGGAATCGGTTTGTGCTGAACTTACCATGCTTTCATCAAATAAGAACAGATGATATTGAACTGAAAGATGAAGAGTCTATTAGTATAACAAATGTGAAGTTTTCAGAGAAGCCGGCTATGTTGATTGTTGAAGACAATTTGGAGATGCAGGACTTTATATCAAAACGTTTGATGGATAAATACGATGTATATAGAGCTGCTGATGGTTTGGAGGCATTGAAGGTGCTTAAGGAATTTGATATAGACATTGTTGTAAGTGACATTATGATGCCCAATATGGATGGTATGGAGTTGCTCAAAAATATCAAGGAGACTGTAGAGTATAGCCATATTCCTGTTATTTTATTAAGTGCTAAATCTGATTTGGAGAGTCGTATAAATGGATTGGAATTGGGAGCAGATGCCTATATTGAAAAACCGTTTTCTTTAGAATATCTTATGGCACAAATTCAAAATCTGCTTATGAATCGAAAGTCCATTAAAGAATTATTCTACAAACGTCCTTTCATTGAAGCAAATGTTGTAGCACTTACAAAAACAGATGAGTTATTTTTGAAGAAAATGAATGAGATTATCGAAAAGAACATAGATAATACGCAATTCAGTGTGGATGTACTGACAGAAAAAATGAATATGAGTCGCTCAAGTTTACACCGAAAAATAAAGGGGGTGACGGACCTTACACCTAATGATTATATTAGATTACAACGGTTAAAACGTGCTGCCTCTTTATTGTGTGAAAGTGGTTATAGGGTTAATGAGATAGCATCGCTTACCGGATTTACTAGTGCATCCTATTTCACAAAGTGTTTTCATCAACATTTTGGCATGCTTCCTAAAGAATTTATAAAGCAATCAGGGAGCAGCAATAACCTGACAGAATGAAATTGTATTTGAATAATGAATTAACTTTTAAATAAATAGACTAAGATGAATAAAACAAATTGGGCACGTATGTGTCTTGCATTGCTCCTACTAATTTTTTCGTTTAATGTATCTGCGCAAAAAACGTTTAAGAATCCTATTCTTCCAGGGTTTCATCCTGATCCTTCTATTTGTAGGGTGGAGAATGACTATTACATGGTAACTTCTTCATTTGAATGGTTTCCGGGTTTACCTATCTTTCATAGTAAGGATTTGGTAAACTGGGAGCAGATAGGACATGTGCTTGACCGTCCTTCCCAACTACAAATGAAAGATGGTTTGAAAGCGTCGAATGGATTATGGGCACCTACCATTCGTTATCATCAAGGTACATATTACGTGATTTGTACAGCTACAGGATGTGGAGGCAATTTTTTTGTAACTGCAGACTCTCCTGAAGGACCTTACTCGGAACCAATCTTTATTAAGGATGCACCTGGTATTGATCCTTCTCTTTTCTTTGATGAAGATGGGACCATGTGGTACTGTGGCAGCATCAATGGAGATAATAAAATACCGCCTCGTCGTTATCCGGCTGAAGATCGTATTTATGTGCAACAACTCGATCCGTCAACAGGACAATTTATTGGTGAACGGCATATTGTTTCAAGTGGATATGCTATCAATAGTCCTTATGCTGAAGCGCCACATATATATAAAATTAAAGGGAAATACTATTTGATGATTGCTGAAGGTGGTACGTGGGAGAATCATGCAGTGTCCGTTTTTACTGCAGACAATATTGTTGGTCCATATACTCCGTTTATTTGTAATCCTGTACTGACGCATCGCCATTTGGGTAATGATATTGATATTACTACAATAGGGCATGCTGATCTGGTACAAACCCAAAATGGAGATTGGTATAGTGTGATGCTTGGGGTGAGACCTGTAAATGGGTTTAATATGCTGGGTCGTGAAACTTTTTTAACTCCTGTAGAGTTCCAGGGGGAGCAACCCATTTTTAATCCAGGAGTAGGAAGGGTGCTCATGGAAGAACAATTTCCTAAGCTTCCTGAATGTCCGGTAATAAAGCCTGATAATAGGGATGAATTTAATGGGCAATCGTTAGCTTATTGCTGGAATTTCTTGCGTACTCCTTTTGAAAAATGGTATGAGTTAAAAGATTCTAAGCTTCAAATTAACCTGCGGCCTCAGCGTGTAAGTGAGTTGGTGAATCCCTCTTTGATTGCTCGTCGTGTGGAACATCATAAGTTTTACACAGCTTGTGCCATGCAATTCAATCCAACCAAATCCAATGAGGAGGCCGGTATGGTAATTATGCAAAATGATCGTTTCCATTATCGTTTGACTATAGTGGGTAAAGGAGATACTCCTCGTGAACTGAGGTTGATTCAAGTGAAAAATGGGAAAGAAGCCATATTAGCTCATGTTCCGTATAGAGCAGACAATGTCATTCTTTCTATTCAGGGTGATGGGTTGAAATATGCTTTTTACTATGGTGAAACAAATGAGAATATGCGTGCGCTCTGTGAAGAAATGGATGCAACTGTTTGTAGCACGAATGTAGCTCGTGGTTTTATCGGTCCGTATGTAGGTATGTATGCTTCCAGTAATGGAGAAGTAAGTAAACGAAAAGCGACATTCTCTTGGTTTGAGTATGCAGGATTCTAATTTGAAAAACAATAAATATTAAATCTTATAAAGATGAAACAAGTTACTAAAACAATTCTTGTTTGTGGTATGGCATTAATATGCTATACAGGTGGTGACACAACACTTTTTGCGCAAACAAAAATGATTAATCAGGTGGATTTTTCTCAAGTTCGTATACAGGATGATTTTTGGTCTCCTCGCCTGAAAAAGCATGTCACTAATACACTACCTGTTTGTATAGATCAAATAGAAAATAAAACTGGGCGGATACGAAACTTTGAGAATGCAGCAAAAAATTCAGGAAAGCATTCAGGTATTTTTTATGATGATTCGGATGTTTATAAAGCTTTGGAAGGCATTGCCTACTCGCTAATCAATAATCCTAATCCAGAACTGGAGAAAAAGGCAGATGAATGGATAAACAAAATGGCTGCAGCCCAACTTCCAGATGGATATATCAACACTTTTTATACCCTTACAGGGTTGGATAAACGTTGGACAAATATGGACAAGCATGAAATGTATTGTGCAGGTCATATGATTGAAGCAGCTGTGGCATATTATAAAGCTACGGGAAAACGCACGTTATTGAATGTGTCTACACATATGGTGGACCACATGATGACACTTTTCGGGCCAGATAAACGCCATTGGGTGCCTGGACATGAAGAAATAGAATTAGCCCTTGTAAAATTGGCGCAAACAACGGGGGAATCCAAATACGTGGATTTCGCTAATTGGCTATTGGAACAACGCGGGCATGGTTATGGTACTAAGGGGGATAATAGTAATTGGGATAAATCGTATTATCAAGATGAAGTTCCTGTTTCGGAAATGGAAAGTATTGGTGGTCATGCTGTACGTTGTATGTACCTATATTGTGGTATGGCTGATGTAGCTGCAATAAAACACAATCCTCAATATATTGATGCGCTTAATAGATTATGGACTGACGTTGTGGAACGGAATATGTATATAACGGGTGGTATAGGTTCATCACGTCACAACGAAGGTTTTACTGAGGACTATGATCTTCCTAATTTAGAAGCTTATTGCGAAACTTGTGCGTCGGTTGGTATGGTATTGTGGAATCATCGTATGAATCAGTTCACTGGTGATTCTAAATATATTGATGTATTGGAACGTTCCATGTATAATGGTGCATTAGCTGGTATTTCTCTCAATGGTGATCGTTTCTTTTATGTGAATCCTCTTGAATCTAAGGGAGACCATCATCGTCTTCCATGGTACGGTTGTGCTTGTTGTCCGAGTCAATTATCACGCTTTCTCCCTTCCATTGGTAACTATATTTACGGTATTTCTGATAATGCTATTTGGGTGAATCTCTATATTGGCAATGTGGCAGAAGTAAATGTGGATGGAGTCCAAGTAACTATGAAAGAAGAAACGAAATATCCTTGGAATGGAAGAATTAAATTTACGATCAATGCAGATGAAGAAATCAATAAGGAGTTGCGTTTGCGTATCCCAGGATGGTGTAAAAAATATAATTTATTCATTAATGGAAAGAAAGTTAAAAAACTGAGGATTGATAAGGGATATGTAGTGATAGCCGATTGGAACTCAGGCGATAATATAGAATTGGATTTTGATATGCCAGTAGAAGTTGTGAAATCTGATGCCAGGGTGAAGCAGAATATAGGAAAGCGTGCTATTCAGCGTGGTCCATTGGTGTATTGTATTGAGGATGCTCAAAACAAAGACACAATTGAAGGGATCTATATTTCTCCAAAGACATCATTTAAGACTGATTTTAATGTGAATCTTTTGAATGGTGTTCAGCAAATTACTGCCAAAGATGGAAAAAAGACATTTACCCTAATTCCTTACTACGCATGGGATAATATGGAGGCTGGTAGCATGAAAGTATGGATTGACTATAAAAAATAGTGAAATTCCCCTGTGGGGTGATTGTGTAGTCTCGTGAACGCTTCTGACAAAAGAGGGTTAATGAAGAAATGTAGTACATTAATTGGATTATTGCTATCCGCATTGTACTTGCTGATAATTTCATTTGTTTTTGATTAATTATATATATAACTATGAAAATAAAGCGAATACTGGCTAAGAGAATCTGTTTGATAGCAGGAACTGTGTTGTCAGTTGTTATAGGCGGACAATTGTCAGCTCAAACCATGATAGCGAAGAAAGCGAAGGTGTATGCGGTGGCAGATGCACACTTGGACACGCAATGGAACTGGGACATTCAAACTACTATCAAAGAGTATATTTGGAACACTTTGAACCAAAATCTATTTCTTTTGAATCGATATCCCAACTATATTTTTAATTTTGAAGGTGGGGTAAAATACGCTTGGATGAAGGAGTATTATCCTCGTGAATACGAATTGATGAAGGCCTTTGTGAAAGCAGGATGCTGGCATGTGAGCGGAGCTAGTTGGGATGCAACCGATACCTTGGTTCCTTCTACTGAGTCATTTATTCGTAATATTATGTTGGGGCAGGAATTTTATCGTAAAGAGTTAGGCATAGAAAGTTCCGATATCTTTTTGCCCGACTGTTTTGGTTTTGGCTGGACACTTCCTACTGTAGCTTCTCATTGTGGGTTGATAGGTTTCTCTTCACAGAAACTAGATTGGCGTATGAATCCTTTCTATGGTGAAAGCAAGCATCCTTTCACCATAGGTTTGTGGAAAGGTATAGATGGTGCTTCCATTATGTTAGCCCATGGATATTATTATGGTCACCGCTGGAATAATGAGGACCTTTCCAACAATAAGACACTATTAGACTATTCCAAACGTACTCCATTAAATACAGTTTACCGCTATTACGGAACAGGTGATATGGGTGGTTCTCCCACTATTGCTTCTGTTGCTTCTGTGGAAAAGGGTATTAAGGGAGAAGGACCGTTAGAAATTATCAGTGCTACGAGTGACCAACTGTTCAAATCATATCAGCCATATGATATCCACCCTGAACTTCCGGTATTCGATGGTGAACTGTTGATGGATGTTCATGGTACAGGTTGTTATACTTCACAGGCTGCCATGAAACTTTATAACCGTCAAAATGAACTTTTAGGAGATGCTGCAGAGCGAGCTTCTGTGGCTGCTGCCTTGCTTGGAACTGCGGAATATCCAGGAAAGAGCCTGACGGAATCTTGGCAACGCTTTATTTTCCATCAGTTTCATGATGACTTAACAGGCACTAGCATTCCTCGTGCTTATGAATTTTCTTGGAATGATGAGTTACTTTCATTAAAACAATTTTCCGGTATTCTCACTCATGCTGTGAAAAGCGTGGCACACAATCTTGACACTCAAGTTAAGGGGGTTCCTATAGTGTTCTATAATGCTTCTGGTTTTGAGACTACCGATATCGTGAGTATAGAGATAGAGGCTCCCCATTTCCCAAAAGAGGTGACTGTGTACGATGAACAAGGTAAAAAGGTGAATTCACAGCTTGTTTCATATACTGATGGAAACGTACAGCTATTGGTGGAAGCCACTGTTCCCGCTGTGGGGTATGTGGTTTATGATGTGCGTCTTGCAGGGAGTGGAAAAGAAATGGCTATTACTGAAGCCACGAACATTGAAAATTCATTTTATAAATTGATGCTAGACGAAAATGGTGATATAGTTTCGCTGTTCGACAAGAAAAATAACAAAGAATTAGTGAAAGCTGGCAAAGCTATTCGTTTGGCTCTCTTTACAGAAAATGAATCGCTTTCTTGGCCCGCATGGGAGGTACTAAAGAAGACTATAGACAGAACTCCAATTTCTATTACTAGCAATGTGAAGATGACTTTGTGCGAGAATGGTGAATTACGTAAGACTCTCTGTGTGGAGAAGTCTCATGGTGGTTCTTTTTTTCGTCAATATATTCATTTATATGAAGGTGCGCTGGCACATCGAATAGATTTCATTAATGAAATAGACTGGCAGTCTGCCAATTCTTTATTGAAAGCAGAGTTCCCTTTCAATTTGGATAACGAGAAAGCGACTTATGATTTGGGGGTGGGTAGTGTGCAGAGAGGCAATAATACTCCGACTGCCTACGAAGTATATGCTCAATATTGGGCGGACTTGACAGATAGCAATGGTTCTTATGGAGTTTCTGTAATGAATGACAGTAAGTATGGCTGGGATAAACCTGATAATAACACTTTGCGTCTTACTTTGCTACATACACCGAAAACAAAAGAACACTATGCTTATCAAAATTGTCAGGACTTTGGCTATCATACTTTTACTTACAGTTTGATCGGTCATGCAGGCGCTTTGGATGTAGTACAGATTCGTGAGGAAGCGGAGTCGCTAAATCAGCGTATCAAAGCATTTGCTACTGAAAAGCATAGTGGTGAATTAGGGAGAAAATATTCTTTAGCTTTCTCAAATAATCGGAATGTTCTTATCAAGGCGTTAAAGAAAGCTGAAAGTTCGGATGAATATGTAGTACGTGTATATGAGACGGGAGGCAAGCTGGCGCAAGAAGCTTCAATTGTTTTTGCTGATAATATTGTGGCGGCTGTAGAAGCAGACGGTACAGAAAAAACTATTAATAAGGCGGATTTTAGTGGGAACTGTTTAAAAGTGTTTATCAATCCCAATAGTATCAAAACCTACAAGGTACGTTTTGCTTCCGAGCGAAAAGCGCAAATGGTTACTAAACCGTTACTTCTTACTTATGATAAGAAGTGTTTTAGTTGGAATGAGTTTAAAACTGCAGCAGACTTTGAGTCTGGCTATTCTTACGCTGCCGAACTGATTCCGGCTGAGATAGATGTGCATGGAATACCTTTTAAGCTGGAAACTCATGAAGAATTTAATGGTATGGTCTGCAAAGGTAATATTTTGAAATTGCCTACAGATCATGATTACAATCGCCTTTATATTCTTGCGGCGGCTGCCGAGAAAGATGTGCAGGGAGTATTTCGTGTCGGTAAGTCCGAACAGGAAGTCGTTGTACCTTCCTATACCGGCTTTATCGGGCAATGGGGGCACACAGGACATACGGAAGGCTATCTGAAAGACTCTGAAGTGGCTTATGTGGGTACCCATCGTCATTCAAGCGGGGGCGACCACCCTTATGAATTTACCTATATGTTCAAATTAGCCATTGACTTGCCTGCTAAGGTTACAGAGGTAGTACTGCCCGATAATAAGGATATTGTCATCTTTGCTGCTACTTTGGTTAATGATGATACTTTTCCCATTTATCCTGCTACTGAGTTATTTCGTACAGCAAACAAGAATAAAACTCGTCCAATGAGAATTTTTGCTCGAAAGGTAGATTGACATGAATAGGACGTTGTAATATCCGATGTAATTATCAAGTTTCTCATCTACTAATGAGCCTCTTATATGTAGCATGATGCGAAAAATGTTTAATCAATATAATATTACCCTAACTTTTTCGCCTATTGCTTTGTAATGTCATACTTTTTATTTTTATTTGCTTACAATAACCTATTTGTTTTCACTTAATTAAAACACACAAAAGTAACATGACAAAGAAAAACATCTTGCTGTGCAGTGTGATGACACTCTTTTTATGGACAGCATGCTCAGAAGCAGAGAAGTATCAGTATCCGTTTCAAAACCCTAAACTAAAAGTAGAAGAACGAGTTGACAATTTGATGTCATTGCTTACTCTTCAAGAGAAAGTCAGTATGATGATTAATCGTTCATTGGCTATCGAGCGGTTAGGCATCCCTGCTTATAACTGGTGGGGAGAAGCTTGCCATGGTCTGATAGCGGGTGGGGTTACAGTATTTCCTCAATCCATTGCATTAGCCGCAACTTTTGACGATTCTTCACAACTGACTACCTATACAATGGTGTCTGACGAAGCACGTGCACGTTATAACACCTTACCACTTGATGGAGATATAGGGCCATACGTTTCAGCGATTCCTAATCTTACTTTTTGGGCTCCCAATATCAATATATTTCGAGATCCTCGTTGGGGACGCGGGCAAGAAACTTATGGAGAGGACCCTTTTCTGATGTCAAGAATGGGCTTAAACGTCGTGCTGGGAATGCAAGGCGATGATGAACATTATTATAAGACACATGCTTGCGCCAAACATTACGGTGTGCATAGTGGGCCAGAGCCATTACGTCACGAGTTCAATGCTGTGGTTTCGATGCGCGACTTGTGGGAAACTTATCTTCCCGCTTTCGAAACATTGGTAGTCAAAGGCAATGTACGTGAAGTGATGTGTGCATACAGCGCTTATGAAGGTGAACCATGTTGCGCCAGCAATCGTTTGTTGGTAGACATCCTACGTAATCGCTGGGGGTTTGATGGAATGGTAGTAAGTGACTGCGACGCCATCAATGACTTTTATGTGAAAGGCCGTCATGAAACACATCCGGATGCAGCAGCAGCCAGTGCGGATGCCGTATTGACTGGTACAGACTTGGAATGTGGGCGAAGCTACAATGCATTGATAGAAGCCGTAGAGAAAGGTATTATCAAGGAACAAGATTTAGACGTATCTTTGCGTCGTATCTTGACTGAACGCTTTCGTCTAGGATTGCTGGATCCGGCCAAGTATGTGCCTTACTCTACGATACCGGGCAGTGTGATTGACTGTCAAGAGCATCGGGATCATGCTTTGAAAATGGCTCACGAATCACAGGTTCTATTGAAAAATGAAGGTAACATACTGCCATTGGATAAAAACATCAAATCCATTGCCGTAGTTGGTCCCAATATCAATGATTCCATTATGATGCGTGGCAATTACAGCGGTTCACCGACCCATTGTATCACCATTCTGCAAGGTCTCAAAAATAAGTTGCCCAATACTCGTATCATCTCTGAACGCGGGAGTGAGATTGATTCAGATTATTTGCAAATACCTCAAATGCATCTGGTAAATCATGATGGTCAAAAAGGCTTTTTGGCCCAATATTATGCCAAACCCGACTTTTCAGGAGAAATCATCAACACAAGTCATGCAGAAGTGATAAATTTCCGTACAGAAGGAGGATATGGATTTGGGAAAGATGTGCCCGCTTCGGATTTCAGCGCCAAATATTCAGGAACATATGTTCCTGATTTCACCGGTACACTTTGTTTCTCTGTTCGGGGAGATAGTTATGTGTTAAAGGTGAATAATAAAAAGATAGGTGAATATGTTCCCAAGGAATTGTCGTTTAAATATACTCCTGGGATGAATCTTACAGAAGCGCAACGCCGAGAGTTCACAGAGTCGATGAAGGGCAGACGTGGTTCCATTTATACGCTTCAAGTAAAAGAAGGCGAAACTTATCAGATTGCTCTTGATTATAAATCTGGTAAAGAAGGGAGTGTCTCACACCTTTCTGTTGATATGTATGAACGAAAACTGGCGGTATTTGAGGAGCTGAAAGAGAAAATTAAAGATGTTGAGGCCATTATATATGTAGGTGGTATCACCCCCACACAAGAAGGTGAAGGACATGAACGTGCGAAAATTGAATTGCCTGATGTACAAAAGCGTTTCTTGAAAGCGATGCACGAGACCGGTAAACCAGTAATCTATGTAAACTGTTCCGGTAGTGCCATAGCATTGGCTGACATTGATTATGCATACGATGCGCTTTTGCAAGCCTGGTATCCGGGGCAAGAAGGAGGAACGGCTGTGGCTGATGTGCTGTTTGGTGATTATAACCCTTCCGGAAAGCTCCCTGTGACATTCTACAAATCAACAGAACAGTTACCTGAATTTACCGATTACAGCATGGAAAACCGCACTTATCGCTATTTTAAGGGTGAACCCCAATATGCGTTTGGTTATGGGTTGAGTTATACAGACTTTGAATTTGGCGAGGCATTACTCTCTTCCAGTTCAATCAAAGCTGGGGAGAAAGTGGAAATCACTATTCCATTAACCAATGTCGGCAAAATGGATGGTGCTGAAGTTGTGCAGGTCTATGTAAAAAGTCTGACTAATCCTGATGCTCCTATCAAATCACTCAAAGGTTATGTGCGTCAAGAGATAAAAGCGGGTAAAAGTGAAAAAGTGAGAATCACACTCGAACCTGAATCTTTTGCTTATTATAACGCGGATGTAGATGGTCTGAAAGTTTTTCCTGGTAAATATCAAATATTGTATGGTAATTCCTCGCGAGATATGGACTTAAGCTCGTTAGATTTGGAAGTTACACCTGCTGTACAATAAGAGCGGATACACCGTAATGGTGGTTTCTAATGGTTAGGTTGTATAGGGATATTCCTTAAAGAGAGAATATCCCTTGCCCTATCCGGTTTGAATCAAGCTGGATTTGAATATATTATAGTTATGGTTGCAGAAATAGTTCAGACTTTCACAGAATAGAAAAAAACGAATGTCTAAAAAAAATCATTTAAGTAACAAAACTTAGTAAAAATGGTATGTAGTTACTTGAATTAAGGATTTTTCTAATAATAAAGAATATTCAGTCTATTGGTCGTGAATAGATAGGTCGTGAACTGTATTGATGAGTTCATGCTAAAGCTGTTTATTTTGAGTAATAAGGAGTCTTTGTGATGTAAGTGGTAAAAGTCATTAATGATACAGTCGGGGACGTTTATTATTGAACCGGTAGCCTACGCCTAACATCAGATAGTTGGGCTCGTGGAAATCTTTAAGATTATATCCGATATGTAGGAAAGTGTCGTGAGATATATCTATTTTGAGCGCTAATATCTGATAGAAAGATTGGAGGTCTCCTCCTCCATGCAGGATGTTGGCTCCGAAACCTATGCCAACGGTGAAGTAGGGCATTACCCATTCTCCGCGTGCTGAGACACCCAAAGAAAGTTGCTTACGTAATGGTGGGATGCCAAAAGCTTCCTCTTCATTTCCACCATTAAGAGGAGTAATGTAATCTTTGGCATAAATATTGGCACCGGCGTCATATACACCGTCTAATGATACTCCTGCGCGGAATTTATATCCAAAATTATACATGGGAGCAAGACAAAACCCTGCTACGGCGTATTTTCCCGGTGCAGGAACTTGCCCGCCTGGAACATCGACGGCTTTTCTTCGCCATGAACCAAACACTGTGAGGTCGTAGCTGACATGTTTGGGAAAGGCCGGGCTCGGAATTTGTTGTGACGGTTGTAATACATCGTTTATATTCCGATTGAAATTATATATTATTCCGATTTTGAAATCTACTGTGTTCAGGCCGGTATTGGGATATCGGGTATTGCCGTTGGAAAAATGCACTGCGGTTGCCCCGATGTTAAGGTCGAATAGAGGAGAGAGTATCCAATCAAAATGAATTCCGGCACTAAGGTATGCATTAATTTTAGTCCCTATGACGGTATTGTTGGGGTTGTTGAGATAATTATAAGGTTTCCAGCCGAAGGAGGCTCCAAATCCCCATTCGTAGTTGAGCGATAGTCGGGGAGTGAGTTTGGCAATACGTGCTCCCTGAAATGCGTAGAGGGCAATAGGAGTCCCTATTTCTTTGTCGTTGCCGAAGTCGAAATATCCTAATCCTATGCCTTGGTACGAACTTCCGTATATTCGGTCTGCAGTACTGCCCGGCTGTAGCTGGAAGGAATATTTCAAATGAGCCGAGTAGGCAGAACTCAGCCTTTTATGCATATTGTTTTCTCCCCGCAAGAAAGAGCTGGTAGGGAATATATATCCTGGCCGGCCTTCAATGCCGAGCCGGTGGATATAATTATTTTGTGCATGTATATTGTCAGAGAGGAATAGTATAATTATCAAGAGAAGTATATCTTTTCCTGTCTGTATTTTGCTACTCATAATGTTGTGCTGTTCTTCATTGGTTATCTGACTTTTTGTAAAATCTGATTTTTATGCAAATATAATCTTTTTGTTTACATAAGAACCAATATTGGTAAAGTTATAATTTATCATCTGTTTTATTTATGAAGTACAGTGAGAAAAAGGGATGCTTTATCTACAAGGACAAAAGGAGCTATGCCTATTTATAATGCATAGCCCCTTTTGCCTGTTCCGGTTCTTTTGTGTTTTGTTCAGGAACGATTATTTCTCGTCATTCTTCCGGATTTCCACACGACGGATTTTACCGCTGATAGTTTTAGGAAGTTCCTCTACAAATTCTATAACGCGCGGGTATTTGTAAGGAGCGGTTACTTTTTTAACATGGTTCTGCAACTCCTTAACCAGCTCTTCACCGGCGCGGTTCTTGTACTCTTTGGATAATACGATGGTTGCTTTTACAACTTGACCTCGAATTTCATCGGGAACTCCGGTAATGGCACATTCTATGACTGCCGGATGTGTCATCAGGGCGCTTTCCACTTCGAATGGGCCGATGCGGTAACCACTGCTTTTAATAACGTCGTCGGCACGTCCTACAAACCAGAGATA
>OHPI01001044.1_pt1 | contig 16375 bp, 15 predicted proteins | sample 1577651 | NCBI WGS metagenome assembly OHPI01 (sample SAMEA3879578, study PRJEB24766) | human gut metagenome | biome: human-associated habitat; feature: feces | place: USA | collected 1985/1987
GTTTTTTACAATTACTTAGGGTTCGCGTTTTTGTTATTGAAACATAAGTGTAATCATGTTATTTCTAAAGTAATCTGTAACTTTGCTGACAAAGTTAGGAATAGTTTTTATAGATACGATAAATAATGAATAAAAAGATACTTCAGTTAGCGCTTCCTTCTATTGTATCCAATATAACGGTTCCTTTGTTGGGATTGGTCGATGTGGCGATTGTCGGACATTTGGGGGCCGCTTCCTATATCGGGGCGATTGCGGTAGGGGGGATGCTGTTCAATATTATTTACTGGTTGTTCGGTTTCTTGCGGATGGGAACGAGTGGGATGACTTCACAGGCTCTGGGGAGACGGGATCTCCTGGAAGTAACGAGGGTTTTGTTCCGGTCGGTCGGTGTCGGGATTCTGATTTCTCTGGCTCTGCTTCTGCTCCAGTATCCGATACGGGAAATAGCTTTCTTACTATTGGATACGACGGATGAGGTAGAACGGTTGGCTTCCTTATATTTCAATATTTGTATTTGGGGAGCGCCGGCTGTGTTGGGATTGTATGGTTTCTCCGGTTGGTTTATCGGAATGCAGAATTCCCGTTTCCCGATGTTTATTGCGATCACCCAGAATGTCGTGAATATCGTGGCGAGCCTGATCTTCGTCTTTGTGTTCGGCATGAAGGTGCAAGGGGTTGCGACGGGAACACTGATCGCTCAATATGGAGGCTTCGGGATGGCTGTATTCCTGTGGTTCGTATTCTATCGGAAGCGGTTGAATATTCGTGTTTGCTGGCATGAGGCCATGGATAAGGTCGCTATGCGTCGTTTCTTCCAGGTGAATGGCGATATTTTCTTTCGTACGCTTTGTTTGGTGGCGGTTACTACATTTTTTACTTCTACGGGTGCGAGACAGCATACGTTTCAATTAAATTTGACAAAATACAAGTTACTACATTTTTTACTTCTACGGGTGCGAGACAGGGCGATATCGTTTTGGCTGTTAATACATTGCTGATGCAGTTGTTTACGCTCTTTTCCTATATCATGGACGGTTTTGCCTATGCGGGCGAGGCTTTGGCGGGACGTTATATCGGTGCTCGGAACAAAACAGCCCTTAGTCGGATGATCCGTTTGCTGTTTGGCTGGGGAATCGGGTTGTCCCTTTCGTTTACCTTGCTTTATGGAGTAGGCGGGAAAGGTTTTCTCTCCCTCCTGACGAATGACTCTGTTGTCATACAAGAGGCCGGAACCTATTTCTATTGGGTGCTGGCTGTCCCGCTTGCCGGCTTTGCCGCCTTCTTGTGGGATGGAATCTTGATCGGTGCGACAGCTACCCGCCTGATGCTTTATTCGATGTTGGTCGCTTCCGGCACTTTTTTTTTGATCTATTACCTCTTTTTCGGAATGATGGGAAATCATGCATTGTGGATGGCATTTCTGATATATCTGTTGCTTCGTGGTAGTATGCAATGGGTATTATGGAATCGCCACAATGAATTAGCGTAATCGGTCGTATGCCCATTGTGCCGGATTGTTTAATATATAATTGGATATATTATGATACGCCTTTTCATCCTGTATGATATGTTCATAATAATTACGTTGCCATAATTTTTGACCGTGTAGATTAATCATTTTTGTCGATTGATATTTAAAATATCCCACAATATGCCCCAGTGTCACCACGTAGGGGCGGGGTTCGCCCGCCCTAAATGCATCCCGATCGATTTTTATAATCGCATGGAAATGATTTGGCATAATAACATATTCGCAACATTCGATATTGGGGTATTTGTGTTCCAAATCCCAATAACATTGTTGGATTATTTCACCATATGGGTTTAATATCATTTGGGGGATGTTGATATTAGATTCGGGGCAGGCGGACCCTGCCCCTACAGTCCCTACGTGGGGAACGTTTTTGATTTCGCCGAATAAATGTTTATGGTTTTGGGTACATATTGTGATGAAATATAACCCTTCCTGTGAATAATCATATCCTTTCAAACGGATACTGTGACGATGGTGGATGTCTGGATTGTTCTGTTTCATAGTCGATGGTTGTCTTATTGGCTTAATACGAGCCTAAATATAAGGAAAAAGCCGGAAATCAAGAGAAGATATCCGGCTTTTATGAAATTAGATACGCTCTATTATTGTCTGTAGCTTGCTAATTCATCGGCATTGAATTTCAAGATAAAGCTGTTGTGTTTTTCCACTTCCGCTTCGACATAATTCAAGTATACGACAGCTGATTTGGCAAACATTTCAGGAGTCTTTGTCGCGTCTTGGATCAGCAGGTGAGCCATGATGCAGTCGGCTGCCATTTCATAAAGGCGACGGGCAACAAAATCCTGCAATTCCTGGTTCTGGGCTTCCTTCACCTTGTTCATGCAGGCTTCGAACTTATTGGCCATTTCAACCAGGCGGCCTTTCAGCGGTTCCATTTCAGGAGAACACGGGATTGTTTCGAATTCTCGGATGGTAGCCAGATAGGAACCGTTGGTCACGTAACGGATGGCTGCAACTGTCTGCAACTGCGTCGTCCCCTCGTAGATGGAGGTGATGCGGGCATCCCGATAGATACGTTGACAAGCATATTCCAGCATGAAGCCTGAACCACCATGAATTTGGATACAGTCGTATGCGTTCTGGTTGGCATATTCGGAGTTCATACCTTTTGCCAGCGGGGTGAAAGAGTCGGCTAGTTTGGCATATTTTTTCTGTTCCTGACGTTCTTCCGGAGTCAGCTTGCGTTCACGGGCGATGTCGTCCAGTGCTTTGTAGATATCTACATAGCGGGAAGTCTGATACAGTAAGGCACGGCCGGCATCCAGCTTCGCTTTCATGATAGACAGCATGTCGTAAACAGCCGGGAATTCGATAATTGCTTTGCCGAACTGTTTGCGTTCCTTTGCGTAAGCTAACCCTTCGTTGTAGGCGGCCTGGCTCAGACCGACAGACTGTGCGGCGATACCCAAACGGGCACCGTTCATCAGCGCCATCACATATTTGATCAAACCTAATTTGCGATCTCCGCAAAGTTCGGCTTTCGCATTCTTGTAAACCAATTCGCAGGTAGGCGAACCGTGAATACCCAACTTGTTTTCAATACGGCGGACATCTACGCCACCCTGGCGTTTGTCATAGATGAACATAGACAGGCCACGCCCGTCTTTCGTCCCTTCTTCCGAACGGGCCAAGACCAGATGAAGGTCGGCGTCTCCGTTTGTGATGAAACGTTTCACACCGTTCAGACGCCAGCAATTTTCTTTTTCGTCGAAAGTCGCTTTCAGCATCACGGACTGCAAGTCGGAACCGGCATCCGGCTCTGTCAAGTCCATAGACATCGTTTCACCGGCGCAGATACGCGGAATGAAACGGCTGTGCTGGTCTTCGTTTCCGAATTCATATAATGTCTCGATACAATCTTGCAACGACCAGATGTTTCCGAATCCAGCATCGGCAGCGGCCACGATTTCGGCGCACATGGTGTACGGCGTGATCGGGAAGTTCAAACCGCCGAAACGGCGCGGCATGGTCATACCGTTCAGGCCGGCTTTCACCATAGCGTCCAGGTTCTGTTTGGTTCCGGAAGCATATTCTACGCGACCGTTAGCACAGTGAGGACCTTCTTCGTCTACACCTTCTGCGTTAGCAGCAATGATTTCTCCTGTGATTTCTCCTGTAATCTCCAATACTTTGTCGTAAGAGTCTACAGCATCTTCGAAGTCCAGCGGAGCGTAGTCGAATTCATCTTTATCTCTGTAATTGCGTTCTTTGAGTTCGCAAATACGTTTCATCATCGGATTGTTCAAGTGAAACTTGAGTTCCGGTATGTCTGTATAATAATTAGCCATCTTTCCTTACTTGCTATTTTGTTTATAATACTTAATCATCTTCGGCACAACTTCTTCGATACTTCCGTTGATTACGTAATCGGCAATCGTATTGATCGGAGCATCCGGATCGTTGTTAATGGAGATGATGATACCACTTTCCTGCATACCGGCGATATGCTGAATCTGTCCGGAGATACCGCAAGCGATGTAGAGTTTTGGACGAACCGTAACACCAGTCTGACCGATCTGACGATCATGGTCTGCGAAACCAGCGTCAACAGCAGCACGGCTGGCACCTACTTCTGCGTGAAGTTCTTTAGCGAGGTCGAACAATAGGTTGAAGTTTTCTTTCGAACCTACACCGTAACCACCGGCTATGATGATCGGAGAACCTTTCAGGTTGTTCTTTGCCTTTTCTACATGGCGTTCGATGACTTTCACTACATAGTCCGTGTCGGCTACATACTTTTTCACGTCGTGACGGATTACTTCTCCCTGATAAGTCGGAGAGAGGATTTCTTTCTTCATCACACCTTCGCGAACGGTTGCCATCTGCGGGCGGTGTTCCGGGTTCACAATCGTAGCAACGATGTTACCACCGAATGCCGGACGGATTTGATATAACAGGTTCTTATAAGTCTTACCTTCTTTTTTGTCTTCGTGGTCACCGATTTCAAGTGAAGTACAGTCGGCAGTCAATCCGCTGGTCAGAGCGGAAGAAACGCGCGGACCGAGGTCACGACCGATAACGGTAGCACCCATCAAACAGATTTGCGGTTGCTCTTCTTTGAAGAGGTTCACCAGGATAGCTGTGTGAGGAAGTGATGTATAAGGGTAAAGTCCTTCACCGTCGAAAACGTGAAGTTTATTTACTCCGTAAGGAAGGATTTGTTTTTCAATGTCTTTGAGGCCGCTTCCGGCAACTACAGCTTCGAGCTGACAGTTCAACTGGTTGGCTAACGAACGACCTTTGGTCAGAAGTTCGAGGCTAACGTCTGCAACGTTACCTTCTTCTATTTCGCAATATACAAATAAGTTATTCATGATTATCCGATGGTGTGGTTAGCTAATAGTTCAACAATCAGGTCTTCCACGTCACGGTCGCTGCCGCTGATGGTTTTGCTCTCTTTAGCCTGGAACACGATGTTCTGGATGGCTTTCACTTTTGTCGGCGAACCGGACAGACCGCATTGTGCAAGGTCACCGTTTACGTCGGCTACACTCCATTCTACCAGATTCAAATAATCACGCTTGTCATACAAATCGGTATAATCAAGGTTACCTTGTTGTTTTTCGGTAACTGTTTTGGCGTGTTTGTATTTCTGAACCAGTTTCGCATTGCGCGGACGGCAAGGAGCGGCAGAACCGTTTACGGTAATCACGATAGGCAGCGGACCTTCCACTGTTTCGACACCACCGTCGATATGCCGTTTCACTGTGATACTGCGATTCTTTTCGTCTACGTTCAGGATTTCTTCGGCATATGTGACCTGTGTTAATCCTAACTTTTCAGCGACTTGAGGACCTACCTGTGCTGTATCGCCGTCAATAGCCTGGCGTCCTCCGATGATAATATCGTAGTCACCTATTTTCTTGATTGCTGTGGCAAGCGCATAAGACGTTGCCAAAGTGTCGGCACCGGCAAATGCACGGTCGGTTAGCAGATAACCACCGTCTGCTCCCCGGTATAAACCTTCACGAATAATTTCAGCTGCACGCCCCGGACCCATTGTTAACAAGGTTACCGTAGTTCCCGGATAGGCGTCTTTCAAGCGGAGGGCTTGTTCTAATGCGTTCAGATCTTCCGGGTTGAAGATTGCGGGAAGTGCGGCCCGGTTGATAGTTCCGTCCTCTTTCATCGCATCCTTTCCCACATTGCGTGTGTCCGGAACCTGTTTCGCCAATACAATAATTTTTAAACTCATATTATAGGAATATTAGATTTCTATATTGGATATTTGTTCGAATTAACCTTCTGAATACTGACCTGCAAAAGTAATCAAACATTCTTTATATCAAAGAACTTTCGTCTGGAATCTGCACACTTTAGGTTTTTTTGAGCATATCCTTTCTTTTTACTTACCACCTTACTAATCACCATAATTTAGGCACGGATTACACGGAAAACACGGAAAGAAAATAAATTTATCCGTGTCAATCCGTGAAATCCGTGCCTGAAAGATCGTGATAAAGGTGCTTTGGCACCGTTTTGTCAAGTCGAAATCGAGTAATAGGTTTGCGCCGGTTTATATTAAATTTCGCATGCACAAAGTGTTGGAATCAGGTTGCGGTCGCCATACGCATTGTCTACGCGGGCTACATTCACCCAGAATTTGCTGTCGTGCAACCATTCCAGCGGGAAGGCGGCCTTGCTGCGCGGATACTCGTGTTTCCATTCGTCGGCCGTTACTTCATATTCGGGATGAGGAGCGTTCTTTAATACGTTGTCTTCCTTTGAAGCCTTGCCTTCTTCCACTTCCTTGATTTCGTTCCAGATACATTCCAGCACCTCGACGAAACGATCCAGTTCGGCTTTGCTTTCGCTTTCGGTCGGTTCGACCATCAGAGTGCCGTGAACAGGGAAGGAAAGAGTTGGAGCGTGGTAGCCGAAGTCCATCAGGCGCTTGGCGATATCGCCTTCATCGATACCCGAACGTTCTTTTACCGTGCGGCATTCCAGGATCAGTTCGTGACCGACGCGACCTGTAGCACCTGTGTAAACGATTCCGTAAGTGTCTTTGAATTTGGCTGCCAGATAATTCGCATTCAAGATCGCGGTCTTGGTGACCGTTTCCAACCCTTCTGTTCCCAACATGCGGATATAAGCATATGTGATCGGCAGAATGCCCGCGCTACCGTAAGGTGCGGCGGAGACTGTGTTCAGGTCGCTGCCCCATAATATCGGATGCTGTGGCAGGAACGGGACGAGATGTGCGGCAACGCAGATCGGACCGACACCGGGACCGCCTCCTCCGTGAGGAGAAGAAAAGGTCTTATGCAGGTTTAGGTGGCAGACGTCTGCACCGATAGTACCCGGATTGGTCAGACCGACTTGTGCATTCATGTTGGCGCCGTCCATATACAGCTGACCACCGCAAGCGTGAACAATGTCGCACATTTCCTTGATGTCCACCTCGAAGATACCGTGAGTAGACGGATAGGTGATCATGCTGGCTGCTAAGTTGTCCTTGTTGGCTTCGGCTTTAGCCCGGAAATCTTCCAAGTCGATATTTCCTTTGTCGTCACATTTCACCGTAACGGTCGTAAAACCGCATTGAACCGCACTTGCCGGGTTCGTACCGTGGGCAGAGGCAGGAAGCAGGACGATGTTGCGATGTCCCTGCCCGATGCTTTCCAGATAAGCCCGGATTACGCGCAGACCTGTATATTCGCCGGCTGCTCCGGAATTAGGTTGCAGCGTACAGCCTTTGAATCCGGTGATCTCACACAAGTAAGCCGATAGGTTTTCAATCAGTTCCGTGTAGCCTTCGACCTGGTCTTCCGGTGCATACGGATGTATATTCATGAATTCCGGACGGCTGAGTGGAAGCATGGTCGATGCCGGATTCAGTTTCATCGTACAAGAACCTAAAGAGATCATGGATTGGGCCAATGAAACATCCTTTCGTCCCAGGCGGGTGATATAACGCATCAGTTCCGTTTCGGTATGATATTTTTTGAATACGTCTTCTTGCAGGAATTCGGAAGTACGGGCGAATTTCGGATCGAAATAAGTTTTCTCAGGAACGGCTTCTTTCAGCATGTAGTCCTTTCCGGCTGCCCCTGCGAAGATATACAGCAATACGCCGATATCGGTCGGTCCGGTCGTTTCGTCCAAGCTGATGCCGATCTGTCCGGCATCGAAGTAACGCAAGTTCACCTTACATTCCAATGCGATCTCGCGGAGTGCATTGATGGATACATGTTCCGGCAACTGGATTTTCAGTGTGTCGAAATAGTTTTTGTTCAATTGTTTGTAGCCTAGTTTTTCCAACTCGCCTGTTAGGAAACCTGCAGAAGCGTGGATACGACCTGCGATGTTCTTCAAGCCTTCGGCACCGTGGTAAACGGCGTAGAAACCAGCCATCGTGGCTAGCAAGGCTTGGGCGGTACAGATATTGGAGGTTGCCTTTTCACGTTTGATATGTTGTTCGCGTGTTTGCAAAGCCAAGCGGTAAGCCGTGTGTCCATAGGTATCTTTGGAAATGCCGATGATACGTCCGGGGATGGAACGCTTGTATTCGTCTTTCGTGGCGAAGAATGCAGCGGACGGACCACCGTAGAACATCGGGATACCGAAACGTTGGCTGCTTCCGAACACGACATCTGCACCCCATTCTCCCGGAGGAGTCAGCAGGACAAGACTCATCAGGTCGGCAGCAACGGCGACACGTGCTCCACCGGCATTGGCACGTACGATGAATTCTTTATAATCTTCGATCGAACCGTCGGCATTCGGATACTGGACGATAGCCCCGAATACATCCGGTGTGAATTCAAATGTTTTGTAATCACCCACAACGACCTTGATGCCTTGCGGGATCATGCGAGTGTTGATAACGGCCAGTGTAGAGGCGAATACGTTTTCGTCGACAAACAACGTATTGGCTTCTGCTTTCACCTGTGCACGGCTACGGCTACCGTAGAACATGGTTGCCGCTTCGGCTGCTGCTGTCGCTTCGTCCAGCAGGGAACAGTTGGCTAGCGGCAGGCCGGTCAGTTCAGCGATAACAGTCTGGAAATTCAACAAAGCTTCCAGACGTCCTTGTGAAACTTCTGCCTGGTACGGAGTGTAGGAAGTGTACCAAACCGGATTTTCAAATACGTTACGTTGGATAGGAGCCGGACATACTGTGTCATACCAACCCATTCCGATATAAGAAGTGAAGACTTCGTTTTTGGATGCCAACTCCGAGATGTGTTCTGCGAACTCACGTTCCGTCATGGGTTCGGGAAGGTTAAGCGGTTCTTTCAAACGGATGTCGGACGGGATGGTCTGATCGATCAGTTCGTCAACCGACTTGACGCCGATGGCTTGCAGCATGGAAGGAATGTCTTCTGCCGAGATACCAACGTGGCGGTTTACAAATTTATTTGTGTCCATAATATTGTGATTTATGATTTATGAATTAATTCTTAATTGTCAATTACAAATAGGGATTGTTGAACTTCTCATCGATGACTCTTGTTTCCGGTCCATGCCCCGGATAGATTACTGTCTCGTCGGGAAGTGAAAGGAGTTTGTCGTGGATGGCGGCAACCAATACCTCCTGGTTTCCACCCCAAAGGTCGGTACGGCCGATACTTCCGGCAAACAGTGCATCGCCGACGATCGCAAAGCCGTTCTTTTTGTTATAGAAAGCGATGCTGCCGGGTGAATGTCCGGGAACTGTCAGCACTTGAAGTTCGGATGTGCCGAACTTAATGATCTCGCCTCCTACGATATATTTTTCAACCGGGACATTCTCGACATGCTGACGGAGTCCGAACAACTTGGCCTGTTCGTCCGGAGAGGGCAGTTTCTCGACATCCTGCTTGTTCGCTTCGGGTTTCAAACCGTATGTCTTATATATAAAACCGTTTCCAAATACGTGATCCACGTGCAGATGAGTACAGAGCAAATGCTTTAATGTCAACTTGTTTTCGAGGATAAAGTCGGTTAACTCCTTTTCTTCTTCCTTGCGACAGCAACCACAATCGATCAGTACGGCCTCGCGTGTATCATCATACAGCAGGAATGTGTTTTCCTGGAAATAATTGAACTCAAACGATTTTATTGTAATCATAACGGTACGTAAACAACTTTTTTAGTTTGGAAAAATTCTTCTTTAAAATGATCACTCAGGTTGAGGCTGACAGCTTGCTTGTGGAATGGCAATATTTCATGCTGCAACTCTCCTCCTTTCAGACAAATCAAACCGTTAGGAAGTGCATTTTGTTGTTCCTTCTTTATATTCTTACGGGCGATTTTTACCAGATCGGCCAGCGGCATGACGGCACGACTCACGACAAAGTCGAATAATTGTTTTTCCTCTTCGGCACGACAATGGCGGAAAGTGACGTTTTTCAGACCGATCGCTTCGGCTACAGCTTGTCCGACCTTGATTTTTTTTCCGATACTGTCTACCAAATGAAACTGTACTTCAGGGAGCAGGATCGCAAGTGGTATGCCGGGAAAACCGCCTCCCGTACCGATATCCATAATTGTCGATCCTTCTCTGAATTTCAGCATTTTCAAGATACCTAACGAATGAAGTACGTGGTGCAGGTACAGGTTCTCTATATCTTTGCGTGAAATTACATTGATTTTGGAATTCCAGTCTGAATACAAATCAAACAGGGCGTCTATCTGTTGCTTTTGCGCATCGGTTAGCGTTGGAAAGTAAGACTTTAGAATTGACAATTGACAATTAACAATTGACAATTGGGAGGATATTGTTGCATTGTTATCCATAAATTATATGTATAGGATTATTGTTATATTTTATTTGTCAATTGTCAATTAGTTTCGCGATCGGACTGTCTTTTTTCAATAGATATAGGATTTCCGCATAGGGTAAGAATACGTTTGTTTCCCTTACCACGTAAGCGGCGATCTCATATTCATTAAAGGTATACGTGATGCCGTCCTCGTCGACCAGGAAATTACCGTTCGGAAAAATTTCTTCGACACTAAAGAAACCGATGTTTTCCAAATCTTTCGGATTCTCCACCTTGTTTTGTTTGGCAATATGATCGATCAATATCTGTGCGAGGCTGTCCTGGAAGTTCTCGATGAAAATATCTTCTTCTGTGATTGCATTGCCTGTTTTCAAGTTGATCACGTGATTGTTGTAGGCATGCGAACCGTGTGCACCGCCTGTATAGTTTTCGAAACTTACAGTATAGCTCAGAATGTCATTCTGGTTGTAGACGATTTCATCCGATGACATTTCGAAATAAGAGAACCAGGCTCCGACCGGCAGATCGTCCTTCTTTTCCAACTCTGCCTTGAAATCGGCTTCCAGTTCTTTATAGTTGTTCAGATAGTCTTCCGTGTACTTGGCGACCGCCTCTTCTGGAGACAGGTTCTCATAATTCTCGCCGAAGTAGGAGAGGACAAAGTCATTCTGTATCTTTTTCAGAATCTCTTTATCGGAAAATTTGGCAGGATAGGTGAAGTTCAATTGCAAGTTGCAATTGGGATTATCGGGATTATTCAGCAGATGATAGGTCCTATCCACCCGGATAGAATCGAATTTAATATCATTATCGGCCGTTTGCTTCGTGTTAGTATTGCAACCGGTTACGAACATTCCTAAAAAGAAAAGCGCTATCAGGCTTTTACTAATTTGTGTACTCATCGGAATCATAGATTTTAGATAATACTTTTAGATGCAAATGTAAGCTATTATCTTGTAATAAACGAATGGCTGGTTTCTTTTTTCAGCCTCGGAGGCATCAAAAGGGTGAGGAGATAGCAGTGCTGGTGTTGTTTCCTGCCTATGTAACGGTCGTTCCCTACCTATGAAACTACTGTTTCCTGCCCATGAAACGGGAGTACCATGCCAGTGGAACTCTTGTGCCAATAAAATGTAACAGGCTTGGCACTGCGTTCTGGCTTATCATCCGGAAAAGGAATTCTGCTTGGCGAAGGTTGAGTTGTAATAAATGTTTTAAACGAAAATAAACGCTAATTAGGCAACCTTTTGAGAAAAAGGTTGCCTAATTCTATTTGTGAAACGAACAAATCCCCTATATTTGCAGAGTGTGTACGCACACCTCTTTGAACCATGTAAAAAATAACAGGTAACAAATGGCTTATTCTAACTATTATGCGGCTTCTGGGCTTTTCCATGGATCTATGTCGTCGGTAATGGGAACGCAGTTTGACATCTTGATGGTCGGCAGTGATCCCCGCCTTCTTGGTACGGTCTGGGAAAAGGTCGAATCGGAAGTGCAGCGATTAGATAAAATGCTGAACCGGTTCGATCCGGAGAGTGAGGTTTCATTTGTTAACCGGGAAGCCGGACACTATCCGGTGACGGTGGGGGAAGAGCTTTGGAATATATTGTTGAACTGCAAGCGTTACAATGAGCTGACGGAAGGATATTTCGATATAACTTTGCAGGGATTCGACCTGGTATTGCTGACGGAAGAAGATAAAAGCATTTTTTTCTTTTCTGAATCTTTACACATTGATCTCGGCGGGTACGGGAAAGGATATGCGCTTGCTAAAATACGGGAACTGTTGGAAGAAAACGGGATTGGTAAGGCGCTTGTCAATTTCGGAAATAGTTCGGTTCTGGCGGTCGGTACGCATCCGTGCGGCGAATATTGGCCGGTGGGTCTTGACAATCCGTTTACGAAAGAGCGGATTGCCGATTTGAAGTTGAGTGATAGTTCGTTATCGATATCGGGAAATATGCCTTCCCATCCGCGCCATATCGTGAACCCGCATACGGGAACATTCGTGGAGGATAAGAAAATGGTGTCGGTGGTGGCGAAAGATCCGGTGGTGGCGGAGATTCTGACAACTGCCTTTATGATCTGCGGCGACGAGCGTGTTCCGGTAATCGCGTCTCAATTTGATATTTATGAAAAACATGTATATAAGTTATGAAAAATGATGAGAATTCAGTCAATTTAAGCCGGCGGGACTTCTTCAAGGAGTTGGGAATGATTGGTGGAGGCGGTGTGCTGCTTTCCGCGTTTCCCTGGTTGCAGTCCTGTAGTGCCGACGATAAGGTGCAGATCGCAAAGGAAAAGGTGCGGATCGGATTTATCGGTACAGGTTCGCGTGGACAGTACCATTTGAATAACCTGAAGACGATTCCGTATGCCGATGTGGTTGCCTTGTGTGATAATTATCCTCCCCACCTGAAAGAGGCTTCGGCTCTCTATCCGAAAGCCAAGACATATGACGATTACCGGAAGCTTTTGGATGATAGAGATATACAAGCTGTCATGATCGCCACTCCGCTGTACGAACATGCGCATATCACAATAGACGCCTTGCATGCCGGAAAGCATGTCTTCTGCGAGAAATCGATGGCGATGACGTGTGCTGACTGTCTGGATATGTATAATGTGTTTAAGGAATCCGGCAAGGTGATGTTTATCGGCCAGCAGCGCTTGTATGATCCGAAATATATAAAGGCGATGGAAATGATCCATGCCGGCTTGTTGGGAGAGATAAATTCGATACGGGCGTATTGGTTCCGTAATAACGACTGGCGCCGTCCGGTCCCTTCTCCCGATTTGGAACGTAAGATCAACTGGCGTTTATATAAGGAATATTCATGCGGCTTGGTAACAGAATTGGCAACTCATCAGCTGCAGGTTGGAAACTGGGCGCTCCGGATGCTTCCCGAAAAGGTGGCCGGCATGGGGGATATCGTCTATTGGAAGGATGGTCGCGAAGTGTATGACAGTATCAATTTGATTTACCATTATCCGAACGGCGTGAAGATGACCTATGAGTCAATGATTGCCAACAAGTTTTATGGCCTTGAAGAAGAGATTATGGGAAGCAAGGGCACGATGGAACCGGAAAAAGGTAAATATTATTTTGAAGATGTCGAACCTGCTCCTGGTATCATGCAGTTGATCAACCAGATTGAACATAAGATCTTCGATAATGTTTCATTTGCCGGTCCGAGCTGGGTTCCTGAAACTGCATCGGTAAACAAGGGACATCTGATCATGGACAATGTCACAACGATCAGTGGACAGTCATCGGTAGGAGCTGCTGGCGACGGTTCTATCGAGTTGGTTACTGCTTTCTGCGAAGCGGCTATTACTGGAAAACCGGCTCCTAACCTGGTGGAAGAAGCTTACTATTCCTCTGTTTTGGGTTTGTTGGGCTTGCAGGCGATTGATGAAGGACGGGTGATTACTTTCCCGGATGAATATAAAATACCGTATCTAAATTTTGCATGATTATGAAAGAGATCGTATTATCTGTAAAGAGACAAAAAACGGAAATCAAGATATTCTGTGTCTGTATCGCGCTCGCTTATCTGATGAACATTATCTCAATCATAGCATACGGTACAAGCTGGTCCGAGCTTTGGACACAATCGTTGTGGATGCTACTCATTACGTGTGGCTTTTACGGATTGTCGGTTGTACTCCGTTTGCTGTATTATGGACTGAGCCAGTTAAGAAAGTGATTGTTGCTTTTCTTTAGAAAGAGAAGTAACCAAAGGATTTAATATCGTTCTATTGTTTTTTCATCAGGAGAAAGTGATAGAACGATTTTTATATGTTTTTGATTGATTTCTTATCATGTTTTTCTGTCATAATCCTTTTCTTTGCCCAATAAATCTGATAAGCATGAAAAAGACGATTTTATTTTTCTCAATTCTGTTGGCGTCGTGTGCAGGTAAGCAGACGCAAGAGATCCGGACAATGGAACGTTTGTCCACTGCATCTCATAATGATTACTATGTAAGTAACCGGGCTCCGTTGCAACCGTTGCAATTTATTAAGCTGCCCGCCGGAAGTATCGAGCCAGAAGGCTGGATCAGGCGACAGATCGAATTACAGAAGGATGGACTTTGTGGTCATTTGGGGGAGATTAGTGCCTGGCTGCAAAAGGAAAACAATGCCTGGTTGAAAAACGGAGGTGAATGGGGGTGGGAAGAAGTGCCCTACTGGTTGCGAGGGTATGGTAATATGGCGTATGCCTTGAGAGACGAAACTTTGTTGAAGGAAACGAAATTCTGGATAGAGGCCATCTTGTCAAGTCAGCGGGCGGATGGTAATTTCGGGCCGGTGCATTTGAATAACGGCAAGCAGGATTTTTGGCCGAACATGATCGTCCTTTGGATCATGCAATCTTATCATGAATATACGAACGATAACCGGGTGATTGACTTCATGACCCGCTATTGTCATTATCTGCAAACGGTTCCCGATGACGCTTTCCTGTCGAGTTATTGGGAAAATAGCCGCGGGGGGGATAATCTTTGGAGTGTGGTCTGGCTGTATAACCGCACGGGTGACGAGTCACTTCTTCCGTTGGCCGAAAAGATTCACAGGAATACGGCGGATTGGACAAAATCGACTCAGCTTCCTAACTGGCACAATGTGAATGTCGCCCAGTGTTTTCGCGAACCTGCCACTTATTTCCTGTTTACAAAAGATTCGGCGATGTTGGCTGCCAGCTATAATGTCCAGAGTTTGGTACGCCGTGCTTTCGGCCAAGTTCCTGGTGGAATGTTTGGGGCGGATGAGAATGCCCGTATCGGTTTCTTCGATCCTCGACAGGGTACGGAGACTTGTGGTTTTGTGGAGCAGATGGCTTCCGACGAGATCATGCTTTTGATCAGTGGCGATCCTTATTGGGCTGATCACCTCGAAGATGTCGCGTTCAACAGTTATCCAGCTTCTTTGATGCCTGATTACCGGGCGCTTCGTTATCTGACTTGTCCGAATATGGCGATCAGTGATTCTCGCAATCATCATCCGGGATTGGATAATTCCGGTCCGTTTTTGGCCATGAACCCGTTCAGCAGTCGTTGCTGTCAGCACAATCATGGTTTCGGCTGGCCTTATTATGTCGAACATTTGGTGTTGGCGACGCCGGATAACGGGGTAGCCGCCGTTTTATACAATTCTTGTAAGGCAAATGTAAAGGTGGGCGATGGAACGGAAATCACCTTACGTGAACAGACGAATTATCCGTTTGAGGAAATGACACGTTTTACGGTTGGAACGTCCGAAAACGTATCTTTCCCCTTCTATCTCCGCATCCCGTCCTGGTGTAAAAATGCATCTGTCTTGATCAACGGAAAAAAACAGCAAACAAAGCTTGCTCCCGGAACATACGCTTGTATCGAACGGGAATGGAAAGATGGCGATGAGGTAGTCCTGAACCTTCCGATGGAATATGCCGTTCGTCAGTGGCAGGTAAATAAGAATAGTGTCAGTGTCGATTACGGTCCGCTAACCCTGTCCTTGAAAATAGAGGAAGAATACAAGCAAATGCCCAGCACCGAGACTGCTGTTTGGGATTCCAAATGGCAGGAAGGAGCGGATGCCTCCGCATGGCCGACATTCGAGATTCTGCCTGCAAGCCCGTGGAATTATGCCTTGAGAGTCCAGTCACCTATCACGTTGCAACGCAGAAACTGGCCGTCGGACAACAATCCTTTCACTCTCTCTTCCGTCCCGATGGAATTTAAGGCTCAGGGACGTTTGGTGCCGGAGTGGAAAATTGACGAATACGGATTATGCGGAGTCCTTCCATACGAAAACGCCCGCAAGTCCGACTGCCTGGATGAAATCACCTTGGTCCCTATGGGAGCGGCAAGGTTGAGGATTTCTGCTTTCCCAGTGGCAGAGCGGTGAGAATTAAAAAATAATGATCGGTCTCTATTTTTAATTCTCAATTTTTAAGTGCTTCATATATTCTGATGGAGTCTTTCCGTACTGCTTCTGGAAGCAGGTGGAGAAGTAGGCAGGTGACGAAAAGCCGACTTGGAAAGCGATCTCGCTGATGCGGTTCTCTCCGTTCTGCATCAGCAGGATCGCCTTCTTTAAGCGGGCAATGCGGATGAAGTCG
>OHPI01001099.1_pt1 | contig 15641 bp, 19 predicted proteins | sample 1577651 | NCBI WGS metagenome assembly OHPI01 (sample SAMEA3879578, study PRJEB24766) | human gut metagenome | biome: human-associated habitat; feature: feces | place: USA | collected 1985/1987
CGGGAGCAGCCATATTCATCAGGCCCTGACGCAGGCTGTTGCCAGCCACCTCGTCATTCGCCACCAGAATCAGGTTTGCGCCGATTGCGCCGCACCACTGCGTAGCAACCTGTCCATGAACCAGACGATTGTCGATTCGAGTTAGAACAATGTTCGGCATTTTTTTTATTCCTCCTTGAAATTTTTTGTCTGAGTTTCCAATTCAGAGTAACTACATTATAGGCGATATTTGAACAAATGTCTTTATATTTTTTAACAAAGTGTTTCTAAAAATCGGTTATTTTCGTGGCTTCTCATTACAATCTTCCAAAACTCGTCGGAAAAAGCTAGTAATATTCAACAAAAAATGTTATACTCAATACAAGTTTGAGAGAAGGAGGATTCTGGATATGCAACGCGAAACTTCCAACGACAGCTTTCTGGAGTACGGCCAGACCTACCACGAACCCATCAGGCTCACACACCCTGACCTGATCCACCAGCATCAGACCGCCATCACCCGCCGCTATGTATCACAGTTCTATTGTTTTAACTGTGATACATATATAGAGGTACATGACGGCATCGGTGTTTTGCTGGTCTCCCATACGGCAGATGCCGCAGATGTACAAGAGTTTGCCATGAACCGGCTGATTCACATCAAGCCCAATGTCTATTTTGCGGTGGTTTCTACCACACAAAAGCTGGAATTCGAGCTGTATGCCGAGAGCAACTATTCTCTCCATGTTACCGATTTCCCTTCCCAGTATGAGTTCCTTGCGGTTCTGCCCCGTATTGAAATGCAGAAGATCTTGGGGTATTATTATAGAATCCGCACCCCGAATTACTGCTTTAAGGGTGAGCAGCATAACTTTTTTGAGTTGACGTATGTAGACGAGGGCGAACTCGAAACTGAGGTGGACGGAACACTGTACCAGCTGAAAGACAAGGAACTGATGATCTACGGTCCCGGTCAGTTCCACACCCAGTATACGGATGACAGCCACAACGCATCCTATATGACAGTGCTGTTCGATATGCGCAATCTGACCCCTGTGGAACAGGAGGTCTGGTACGATGCTCTGATCAACCGGGTGTTCCACTATGACCAGAAGATCAACTCCTTAATAAAAGCGTTCGTCCGGGAAAGCACCACGGGCATTCCTTATATGAACAGTCTGATGCTCTGTCTGTTGACTGAGATCATCATCCGGCTGTTGCAGGGAACCTATGCTTCCCCCATGAACCAGTCCAGCAATTCCGTGCACAAGAGTGCAATGGATGAGTTGTTTGACCGGATCATTGCCTATATTGATGAAAACATCTACCTTCCTCTGACGATCCCGGAAATCTGCGAACACTTTTCGCTGTCGCGGACGGCGTTGCAGCTGATGTTCAAGAATTCCATCGACCAGTCCCCCAAAAAATACATCAACGATAAGAAGCTGGAGAGAAGCTGCCAGATGCTGCTGGAAAACCGCTATACCATCAGTGAGATTTCCCTGCGGCTGGGCTACACCTCCATCCACTATTTTTCCAAGTCCTTTAATATGAAGTATCATATGTCGCCCAGTGAGTTTGTAAAGCAGAATCTTCAAAACAAAAAGTGAAAGGAATCCCTCTATGAATATTGGAATGGTTGGAACAGGATTCATCGCCCATAAGATGGCAAAGGAGTTTACGAGTCTTCCGACAATGCCTGTTGTTGCCGTGTATTCTCGCAGCGCAGACACCGGAGTTGCAATGGCCAACGAGTTTCATATTCCCAAGGTCTATACCGAGTACAACGAGATGCTGGCAGACCCGGAAGTGGAACTGGTGTATATCGCCACCCCCAACAGCCTGCACTTTGAGCAGGCCAAGGCTGCGCTGCTGGCCGGAAAGCACGTTCTCTGCGAGAAGCCCATTGTCCCCACCTTGGCGCAGCTGGATGAACTGCTCGGCCTTGCGGAAGAACGCCGCTTGCACCTGCTGGAGGCTATTACGACCATTGACCAGCCGAACTATGGTATGGCAAAGATAATTGCAGAGGAGATTGGTGACATCAAAGCGGTATCCTGCACCTTCTGCCAGTATTCCAGCCGGTATGATGCCTTTATGAATGGGCAGACTCACCCGGTGTTCGACCCCGCCTACTGCGGCGGAGCCTTGATGGACCTTAATATTTATAACATCTATTTTGTGGTAGGGCTTTTTGGCGACCCGAAAGCCGTACACTATTACCCGAATCGCAACGCCAACGGCATTGACACCAGCGGTATCCTGATTCTGGAATACCCGAATTTTGTCTGTCAGTGTACGGCTGCAAAGGATTACTCTGCGCACAACAGTGCCCAGATCATAGGCACCGAGGGCAGCATTCTGATTGAGCCGAGCAGCAGCACCTGCCAGAAACTCGTTGCCATTCGGAAAGGAAAAGAGCCCTATATCATTGATGATAGCGATGATAGCGACGTGACGCCTTGGTGGTTTGTAGTTCTTAGCATCTCCAACTTCCTGATCGTTCCATCGGATGTCATCAAAGAGCGGCGCATTCGTGCAATGCGTTCGGTGGTAGCCGTGCTGGAAGCCGCCCGGAAAGACGCCCACCTCGACTTCTAACCGTAAAATACAAATCCTTTACCGTTTTTTACTCTTGATAAATTAGTAACGACTATCTATAATAATGGTGGATGCTTGTATATCCTATCTGCCGTTACGAGCAATCGGCTCTTGCAGGGCAGAGTAAATGATAAGAAGGTAAATGTTTCAGGAGGGTAATTATGGCTTTAGTCACTACCAAAGAACTGATGCTTGATGCTCAGAAGAACCATTATGCAATCGGCGCATTCAATGCAGAGAACATGGAGATGGTTCAGGCCATCATCGCTGCTGCAGAGGAACTGCGTGCACCGGTCATCGTCCAGACCACTCCGGGTACTCTGAAGTACGCTTCTCCGGCCATGTTCCATGCTATGGTCGCAGCTGCCGCTTCCGAGGCTACTGTTCCTGTTGTGATGCACCTTGACCACGGCAGCAGCTACGAACTGGCTATGAAGGCATTCCGTGCAGGCTACACCTCTGTGATGATCGACGGTTCTCACCATGTTTTTGAGGAGAACATCGAGATCACCAAGGAAGTTGTTCGTGCTTGCCATGCAGCCGGCATCCCTGTGGAAGCTGAACTGGGCAAGGTCGGCGGCAAGGAAGATGATCTGGACGGCGGCAATGGCAACGGCTACACCGTTCCTTCCGAAGCAGCTGAGTTCGTGGAGCGCACCGGTGTGGATTCTCTGGCTGTTGCCATCGGCACCGCACACGGCGTTTACAAGGGAACCCCGAAGCTGGATATCGACCGTCTGAGCGAGATCCGCAAGGTGGTTTCTGTTCCTCTGGTGCTGCACGGCACTTCCGGTGTCCCGGATGATGCTGTCCGTGAGTGCGTTGCCCGCGGTATGTGCAAGGTGAACTACGCTACCGATCTTCGCATCGCATTCAGCAAGGGTCTGAAAGAGTACCTTGCAGGCGATCCCGAAGCATTTGACCCGAAGAAGTACAGCGCTGTTGGTCGTGAGCAGGTCAAGGAGTACGTCATGAGCAAGATCCTTGTCTGCGGCAGCAACGGCAAGGCATAATTTCGCATTCATCTGTCTTACCCATATAAGACATTCTTCCTTAAGGATTGGAGCCGGTGCTCTTCGGAGCATCGGCTCTAATTCTTTTTTCATAAAAAGGCAGGACCCCCGCAGCGGTATGGCAAACCACTGTGGGGGTCCTGTCAATGAAAGAAGAGGTCTCGGATGACTTAGTGAAGAATGTAAAAAGACAGGCAGGAAGCCGCGCAGCACTCACTGCCTGTCTTTTCACGCCGGGGATGGAGGGGGGATTTTGCGAATGAAGAACTTATGAAAATCTCGTGCGCGAATGAAGAAGAAAGTACACGAGATCAACGCTATTAAAATACCAAAGCAATTATTTTACGATGCTCTGGACGGCATAACGGGAAATAGTAATAACGATCTTCGGTGCAACTTCCACACGGAGAGTATCTTCATCCTCCATGCTTACGATCTTGCCGTAGATGCCACCGGCAAACATAATGCGGGAACCGACCTTCATGTCCGTATGGACTTCGCCAAGCTCCTTGCGCTTATTGCGCATATTCTTGGCAGAGATAGCATACAGGATGAGTCCAATCACACCCATAATGACTGCCAGTGTAACGCAGGTCCAAAGAATTACTTCCCAATTGATCATTGTTTAGATTCCGTCGCTTTCATCAGATTCGGCTTCTTCGGCAGGAGCCTGTAACTCAAAGATTACCATACAATCCTTGCCGGTGTCAACCAGTTCTTCTGCGAGAGAGCGAGGATCATCTTCCATATCCAGCATCGTGACCGCAGTAACGATCATCGGCAGGTTCGTGCCGGCGATGACCTCGATCTTCTGATCGGGCCGTGCGTACTTGCACTCAACTGCCGTCTTGAAAGGAGAGCCACCCGGCAGATCGGACAGAACCACGACACCATCGCAGGTGCGGAACTCATCGAATGCGGCGTTGAACTTCTGCGCCAGCTGCTCCGGGGTCATACCCTCTTCAAAGTTGATGTAGCGGACATACTCGTTCTCGCCAGCGATCATCTGAGCGGAAGTGTGGATGCCATCAGCAAAATGGCCGTGGCCGGTAACTACCAAACCGATCATGTTCGTTGCCCTCCTGATTTTTTAATTACTTCAGCGTGTACGGATACAGGGTGACACCCTTGACAACACGGTTCACCTCACCAGTAGGGCAGGGGTTGTCCGGGGTAATGCCCAGAGACAGAGACTTCATCAGAGCGATGGTCTGAGCAAACAGGATGAAGTCCAGACCCAGCAGAACGTTCTCCATGTCCTGACCGATCTTGATCTGGATGGGGTAATCTGCCAGCTCCTCAATGCCTTCGCAATCGTGGTTGTAAACAACGACGATCTTGTTGCCCTTGCGCTGATGTGCCATCTCCTTGACCAGATCCAGCTCATAGCGGCGGCGGTACTCATCGTCGCTCAGATAAGCGATGGTCAGGGTGTTATCGTCAATGATGGACTTGGGACCGTGACGGAAGCCCAGCTCGGAATCGTACATGGTAGCGACCTTGCCGGCAGTCAGCTCCAGAGTCTTCAGTGCAGACTCCTGTGCAACGCCCTTCAGGCCGATGTTGCCCAGATAAACGATACGGTTGTAATCGAACTCGTCCACGATCTTCTGGACTTCACCGAACTGGTCATCGAGGAAGTGCTGACCTGCAACGGCCAGCTTCTCGACCTCGGCAGTGATCTCATCCAGCTTGTCCAGATTCAGTGCCAGATAGGTTGCCAGATACATATTGCTGTAGCTGGAGGTCATGGCGAAGGACTGGTCATGGGTCTCCGGGGTCAGGTTGATAGCGAAGCAGTTCTTGCGGCTTGCAGCCATCTTGGACAGAGTACCCTCGTGGTTGCAGGTCACGAACAGGTGGTACAGGTTCTGGCAGACGACCTCTGCTGCCTCCACGTTGCCCAGAGACTCAGGAGAGTTGCCGGAACGACCAAAGTTCACCAGCAGGGTGGGCTTGGTGCGGGACAGGAAATTCTCCGGGGAGGGAACGATATCGGTGGAAGCGTAGGACTTGACCTTGTAGTTGTACTTGGGGTTCAGAGCCTGGAACAGGGAGTTGCCAACGAACTCGCTGGTGCCTGCGCCGACCAGAACGATGTCGAAGTCATCCTGCTTGACGACCTGATCGATAAAAGCCTGCAGCTCATCCTTGCAGGCAGCCAGCTGTGCACAGGTCTTGCGCCAAGTTGCAGGCTGCTGATAGATCTCATGTGCAGTAAAAGTGGAAGAAGTTTCCTTCATCTTCTCATCAGTCAAATTAAAAATGCTCATGGTTTTCTACCTCCTAATCGGTTGGTATTTATCCGAATCATAGACAGGGCTTACCAAAGCGCACTATCCCTTCCTTCCTGTTATATCACACCCCCCTAGCAGAAAACAAGGGGGTAACTGAAAGCCATAACTTTTTGTTTGAAAAAGACAAACCGAGCCCCTGTTTGCTCTGCCGACCGGGCTGTTTTTGGCTAAGTTTGCCGAAACAAGTAACAAGTCGATTGAAAATTGTAAATATTTTTCCGAAAGTATGCGGTATAATGGCACAAGGGTAATTCACTCGGAAGGAGGACAATTCAGATGATAATTCAAAGTAAAAAAGTATGGATCGCTGATCAGTTTGTGCCTGCTGCCATCGAGGTCAAAGATGGTAAGATCGTCGGCATTTTCCCCTATGGGACAAAGGATGTAGATGACGATTACGGTGACAAGCGTATCGTCCCCGGCTTTATGGACATCCACTGCCACGGTGCCTATGAGTTTGACACCAACGATGCAAACGAGGAAGGTCTGCGTTACTGGGCAGAGCATATCGTTTCGGAGGGCGTGACCAGCTTTCTGGCTACCACCATCACCCAGAGCGTTGAGGTCCTGACCAATGCCGTTGCCAACGTTGCCCGTGTCATGGAGGGCGGCTACGACGGTGCCGAGATCCTTGGCATCCACTTCGAGGGTCCTTATCTGGACATGAAGTACAAGGGCGCACAGCCGGAGCAGTTCATTGCAAAGCCCAGCGTAGAGCAGTTCAAGCACTATCAGGAAGCCGCACACGGCCATATCCGCTATGTTACGCTGGCTACCGAACAGGACGATAACTTTGAACTGACCCGCTACCTGACTTCGCAGGGTATCGTTGTCAGCATCGGTCACAGTGCTGCCACCTACGAGCAGGCAGTCATGGCTTACGCCAATGGCGCACGCTCCATGACCCATGTCTATAATGGTATGACACCCTTCAACCACCGCGCAAACGGTCTGGTGGGTGCAGCATACCGCATCCGCACCATGTACGGTGAGATCATCTGCGACGGCTGCCATTCCACCCCGGCTGCTCTGAACAACTACTTTATGAGCAAGGGTCCCGACTATTCTATCATGATCTCCGATGCGCTGATGGCAAAGGGCACCCCCGTGGGCAGCAAGTACATCTTCGGCGGCAACGAAATCGTGATCTATCCGGACGGCAGCGCACACCTGACCTCTACCGGCGGTCTGGCTGGCTCTACCCTGAACATCAACAAGGGCTTGAAGATCCTTGTCGAGGATGCAATGGTACCGTTCAACTATGCGCTGAACGCCTGCACCATCAACCCTGCGCGCTGCCTGCATCTGGATGACCGCAAGGGTTCCATTCAGGTGGGCAAGGATGCCGACATTGTGGTGCTGGAGGACAACTACGATGTGCTCCAGACCTATTGCAAGGGTCAGGCAAAGCTGTAAGATCTTGATTCAATAAAAAGGAGAATAGAAATGAAACATCCCCTTCAGGAAATGATGGATAAGCGCCGTGAGGGTATCCGCTGCGGCATCCCCTCTTATTGCAGTGCCAACGAACTGGTAATCGAGATCGCCCTGCGCCGTGCAAAGGAGCGCAACATCCCTGTTCTGATCGAGGCAACCGCCAATCAGGTCAACCAGTTTGGCGGCTACACCGGCATGAAGCCCGCTGATTTCTACCAGATGGTCCTGAAAATGGCAAGCGACATCGGTCTGCCCGAAAACATGATGATTCTGGCAGGCGACCACCTCGGACCCCTGACTTGGCAGAAGCTGCCGGAGTCCGAAGCAATGGAAAACTCCGTGGAACTGGTTTACCAGTATGCACGCGCCGGCTTTACCAAGATCCATCTGGATACCAGCATGAAAGTTGCTGACGACCCGGAAGGTCTGCTCCAGACCGAGGTCATCGCTCGCCGTGGCGCAAAGCTGTACAAGGCTGCTATGAAGGGCTACGAGGAACTGAAAGCTGAGAAGCCGGATGCAATGCGCCCGGTGTTCGTTATCGGCAGTGAAGTGCCCATCCCCGGCGGTGCAACCGAGGCAGAGGATACGCTGGCTGTCACTAAGCCCGAAGCATTCCGTGATACCGTTTCCACCTATCAGCGCGTCTGGACTGAGGAAGGCGTTGGCGAGGGCATGAAGGACGTTATCGCAGTCGTTGTCCAGCCCGGTGTGGAGTTTGGCGATGAGCAGGTGTTCGACTACAACCCTGCCGCAGCCGTTGACCTGTGCGCCGCTCTGAAGGAGTTCCCCGACATCTGCTTCGAGGGTCACTCTACCGACTACCAGACCGCAACTGACCTGTACAACATGGTCACCGATGGCATTGCTATCCTGAAGGTCGGCCCTGCTCTGACCTTTGGTCTGCGTGAGGCTCTGTTCTCTCTGAGCATGATGGAAAAGGAACTGGTGCCGGAAGAAAAGCGTGCCAACTTCATCGAAACACTGGATCAGGTCATGCTGGCTTCCCCTGCAAACTGGGAAAAGCACTACCACGGTGACGAAAAGCATCTGGCACAGTGCCGCAAGTACAGCTACTCTGACCGTGCCCGCTACTACATCGGTCAGCCGGAAGTCGTTGCAGCCATGAACAAGCTGTTCGACAACCTGCGCGAGTACCCCATCCCCATGAATATGCTGCACCAGTATATGCCCATCAGCTATGCCAAGATCCGTGAGGGTCAGCTGAAACTTGACCCGCGTGAGCTGGCTATGGACGGCATTGTGCAGTTCATGCTGGACTACGAGAGCGCTGTCTGATCTGCCCTTTTCGCGCGCTAAAGAAGAAGGAAATGAAGGAGAACCCATGAAACAGTTTACTTATACCATCAAGGACGAACTTGGCGTCCACGCCCGCCCCGCCGGTCTGCTGGTCAAGCTGGCAAAGAAGTATGCCAGCAAGGTCACCATTGAAAAAGATGGCAAGACCTGTGATATGCGCAAGCTGATGGCGGTCATGGGCCTTGGCATCAAGCAGGGCGAAACCATCACCGTTACGGTTGAGGGCGATGATGAAACCGTCGCAGCAGAAGAAATTGCTGCATTCCTGAACGAGAACGTTTGATCGTTCTCACTAGATTGACATCTACGGTAGCAGATTCCTCCTGCTAAAACTGCCCGGAACGATAGGAGAAGGTCGTTCCGGGCAGTTTTTATAGTATTCAGAATTTTTTGATGACCCACAGAATCAGGATGATGGCAATTGCCACAGCGAGCGTGATCAGAAAGCTGTGGTCTTTCTTTCCGTTTTCCGGTTCGGCAGGCGCTGTGGGCTTCTGCTCTTGTTTCAAAGAGGTGATACCATCCCCCAGCCGCTTCTTCTTGGGGTTGTTATTGCGGCGGTAGATGCGGTTCAGCGTTCCCATGTAGTGGCTGTAATCCACAGGTGCCGAATCCTGTTGCGCGGTGGTTTCCGGCTTCTTGTTTTCTTCCATAATCATGATGTCCTTTCCGTCCGTTCAGCAGATGCTGTATTTCTTTTATTATAACATATCATCTGCAAAAAATCTTGTTTTTCTATCGGGATTTTTCAGACGACCTTTATTATTTTTCTCATGATAGCCGTTTTCGTTCCGCCAATAGACAGCGTTCATTTTGTATGCTAGACTAGGTGTATCAAAATGTCAGGAGGTAGGTGTTTTATGAACTGTCCAATTTGTCATGCTGAAATGGTTTTGGATTACAAGATCAAGATTGAAAACGGTATACTCTTTAACTTGGTCACGATCAAAAAGAAAAACGACCAGAAAAAAGTAAAAGCGGCATTCTGTCCTTCCTGCGGTAAGATCGAATTGTACACTGACATTCCTTCTGGTGAAAAAGAATAAACATATCCAGTTTCCGGGATGCTGAAACAATGCTCCCCGGATAGGAGGTAGAGAACCCATGCACTTTACAACTGTTACTGCGAATCCCTGCGTTGACCGCACGATTCAGGTGGATTCCGTCAACCTTGGTCATAGCCACCGTATCCAGAAAACGATTTGCGACTTTTCCGGCAAAGGCATCAATGTTTCGCTGGCACTTACCCAGCTTGGAATGCCGGTCAAAAGCGTCTGCCTGAGCCATTCGGATGGAGAAGCGGCTGATTTCTTCAAGCAAAGAGAAATGGATGCAGAGCTTATCCCCGTCCCCGGAAACGTCCGTATCAACATCAAGTTGTTTGAAACATCTACGGGCTGCATGACGGAGTTCAACGAAAAGGGCACTCCTCTACATCCCGAAACTGCCGTGGATGTTATTCGTGCTGTCAAAAATGTTCTGCCCACAACATCGGTGCTGATCCTTGGCGGCAGTGTGCCACCGGGCTTTCCTGACGACTTCTACTATGAACTTGGCAAAAGCGCACAGGAATATGACGTGCCCTTTATTCTGGATGCATCGGGTCCACTGCTCCTGAACGGAATGGAGGCGGCTCCTGTTCTGATTAAACCCAACGAAGAAGAATATTATGCCACTTTTGGCGTTCATCCCAGTGTGACGCAGGAGTTCTGCGCAAGCTATCGTCAAATCCTCATGGAGCACAACATCGCCTACGGCGCAGTTTCTCTTGGAGAAAAGGGTGCGCTGCTCGTCACACCGGAAGCCGCATGGTATTCCGAACCCGTTTCTGTGAATGTAAAAGGCGTTCAGGGTGCGGGCGACTCCATGGTATCCGGCTTTGCCTACGCAATTGCAAAGCAGTGCACCCAAGGCGACCAGCTGCTTAAAATGGCAGTTTCCTGTGCACACGCTTCTCTGGAATTGCCCGGCACGCAAATGTGCACCATGGCAGGCGTGGAAAAAAGATTCCCGCTGACACCTGTTAAGCAGCTCTGCACGTTTTAATTTGAATCCGCTTTCTTACAGCCACCGGTTTTGTCTTGACCGGTGGCTTTTGTTATATCTCGCAATTGCAGAAGCCTGAACACAAAAAGACCACCAGTCGAAAAAACGGCTGGTGGTTTTACTTACTTATGATGAATCATCGGAAGCTGCTTGACCTTATTTCCGACTTTTTTGCGTTCCAGTGAGAACACCATGTCTGGAGTGCGCTCAAAGAATCCTATATCACGCCGCCAGCTTGTGCCACATTTGCAGTGGAACAGGCCAATGAACTGCTGCTTCATTTTACGTCCGCAGTTCGGACAAACTCGTTTGCTGGCTCCCATAATAGTTTACTGGAGCTTGGCGATAATTTCATCGGCAGACATACCGCTGGCAAGCAGCTTTTTCAATACAGATTCTGCTTCAGCTTTCTTAGATTCTTCAGCGGCCTTTTTTTCGGCTGCAACCTTTTTTGCCTCTGCTTTAGAAAGATCCTTTGCTGCAACCTTCAACGCAGATTTTTTACTTTTCAGCTGGTCTTTCAGTGCGCTGATGTTGTCAGACAGCGCGGCGATCTCGGTTTCAATTTGTTCCTTGGCTGCGGTCTTTTCAGCAACAATAGCCGCATAGTCAATATTTGCTTTCTTAGTACGCACTGCATTCTTGCTTCCTTTTGGTCTAGCCATAATAGTCCCTCCATCTAGTATTGGAATTTAGCTATAAGTATATTCTTTCTGCCTCGAAATGGCAATACTCTTTCACTTCTTAAACGCTATATGTGGATGGTGAGTCAATGCTCTCACTACTCCGAAACTTCGTACTTTTTATACGGCGAAAAGGATTATAATTTTCTGCGTAGTACGGTATAATAAGCGAAAAAGTTTATTGTACGAAAGTGAGGAGTGGCGGTGGATAACATTCTTAATACCATAACCGCCTACCGTAAAGAACGCAACTGGTCGCTATACGATTTAGCGGCTCACGCCGAGCTGAAACCGTCCACCATTTCTACATGGTATAATGACAATGCGATTCCGACCATTCCTTCGCTTGTAAAGATCTGCGATGCCTTTCAGATCACACTTTCTGAGTTTTTTGCTAAGGCAGAGGGAAGTGAATCTGCCCCGGTAGCACTTACGTCCCAGCAGATGCAGGTCATTGAGAAGTGGTCGATACTTCGCCCTGACCAGCAGGAAGCTTTTTTGAATTTGCTGAATACGATTCCCTGATTCTACATGGATAGCAATAGAGTTTCGGCTCTTTTACTATTATGAAGGACATTCTGTACGTCCTTCATACTCCGCCCGCCTTGCCATCATCGACAAAGAAAGGACGAAGAACTATGAAAAGGAGATTAATCGAGTACCAATCAAGCCCCGGCAACCAAAACTTGGTTCGCCGCCGACTGTATTCCTGCACTCCGACCCTGTGGCGCAGCCTGTGGCTGTCCCTTTGCTTGGTCGGAGGGCTGGCTTATGTACTTTGATTCTTACGCCACCGGCAAACGTATCCAGCACCTGCGCAAGGCCAAAGGCATGACGCAGGAGGAGTTGGCAATCAAACTGAACATCAGTGACCGCCACCTCCGTAGCCTTGAAAGAGGAGAGTACACCCCCTCGGTTGACTTGTTCGTTGAAATCGTTGAATTTTTCAACACTACGCTCGACCATTTGATTATGGGGAAATCCACTTCTGAGCAAGAAGAATTGATGAAGAAGAAAGTCAGTGCCAAACTTCAGCGCATGGCACGCAGCCTAGAGGCTCTTGCTTGCGAGTTATAAATTACATACAACAGCTCTTTCGGACGGACGGCTCATACAAGCCGGTGTCCGAGAGGGCTTTTTTCTTTGAAAAAAGTTCAAAGTCGCATTTGTAAAACTGTCGAAAAATTTATGTCGTAACATCAATAAAAACCATTCAAAACCGGAAGCGATACTTCCGGTTTTTTGCTTAAAAACCGGAGGTACGACCTCCTAAAAAAGCATTTGGTTTTCAGGTACACTATGGTCACAGCAAGGGCAACACCCCAGACGGGGAGAAGCCCGAAGCTGTAAGCCGTACCTTGAAAACTAAATATCATTCCCTCGGACAAAATAATGAAACTTCCGTAACTCGCGGCCCGGCCATAAAGAAGGCGGGGTGGCTGAAGAAGCCAATGTGGAGTGTGGGTGCAAGTCCCCACTTACCGAGGTGCATTCCAAATCCAACGGGGGTCGAGGACAAATAGGTTGGAAAAACTTAAAGCAAAACTTCAAAGCCCACCACCGGGATTCTTCTGAATCAAGGCAGTGGGCTTTTTCCATATCGAACATTCATTCTGATGACACGGAGGTAATGACTATGAGCCGTACTTTTACCCACAAGACCGACGAATCGACCCTGACCACCCTCTGCCCCCGCTGCCTGAATGCGTTCCGCAATGCACGCGGCATCCGCGTCCGTCGTGCAGACCCTTATCAGCTCACCAAGGAGCCTTGCACCTACTGCCAGACCAACTTCGGCTACGACTACTACATCCAGCCCAGCAGCCCGAAAGCCGTTTATATGAAGAAAGGACGGTTCGATGATGAATCTGAATGCGCTTAAGATCGACCCGGAGTTTCAGGGCAAGATCCCGCCGCTGACTTTTGAGGAACTGGAACAGCTGGAGAAGAACATCGTCAACGATGGCAAAGTTATCAATCCCATCATCGTCTGGAATGGGCTGATCGTTGACGGTCATAACCGATATACGATTCTTCAGAAGCACCCTGACATCCCGTACACCGTTCACGAGAAAGAGTTTGCAGACCGCTATGAAGCAATCATCTGGATCTGCAAAAACCAGCTTGGGCGGCGCAACCTCACACCGGAACAGAAGAAGTACCTTGTAGGAAAGCAATATGAAGCTGAAAAGGCTTTGATACCAAATGAAAAAGGGGCTAACCAATATACGAGTTTGGTTGGTGGTCAAAATGACCACCAACCAAAAAACGAAAAAACTCGTGCAAGAATCGCTCGTGAAACAAATACAACAGACAGCTTTGTACGGAGAGCAGAAGTCTTTGCCAAAGGCATAGACGCTGCCGAAGAAGCCGTTCCCGGCACACGGCAGAAAGTGCTTTCCGGTGAGATCAAGCCGACCGCCGCCGAGATTGCATCCGTCGCCCGTGCCCCTCCCGAAGAACGTCCGGCACTGGTCAAAAAGATCTGCACGCCGAAGAAACCAAAAAAATCCACAAGCAAGTCCACAGCAAAGGCCAAAAAAGAGAAAGCCGAGAACACAGCCGCTGATGATGTGGCTGAACTAACGTGCAAGTCAGAAACAGCGCCAGCAGGGATAGATGACCCGCCAAAGCCGACTAAGACATTGACTGAACTGCAAACCATCCGCGCCTTATCCGATAAGATGGAATCTGTTGAGCAGGTGGCCGATGCCGAAGGAATGCTCAGTGAGGTGGAATCGGCGGCTGATATGATGATCTATCGTCTGGATGTCTGCTTTGAGCATTACCCGGAGTTCCTTGAAAATCCGAACATCCGTCAAAGAGTCGTTGAACTTTTGCAGAAAGCAAAAGAGTATATCGTAAAACTGGAAGGAGAATTTGCCTATGATTAAACTTGTTCATCACGAAATGGTCATCAACAGTAAGTTTCTGGAAGTGCCGCGCAGCTACTACCAGCGGCATCTCAATGCCAACCGGGTCAAGCGCATTGCTGCTGAGTTTGATGAGCGCATCGCCAATGCGCCCAAGGTCAGCTACCGCAATGGTCACTACTACGTCTTTGATGGTCAGCATACCATCGCCGCTCTCAAGCTGCGGAACAACAACTGTGATCTCGACATCCTCTGCAAGGTGTACACCGGTCTGACCGAAGCAGAAGAAGCCCTGCTGTTCGCACAGCAGACGGGTATTTCTGCACCGCTTACGGCGGGCGCAAAACTGCGTGCCAAGATCCACGGCGGCGACCCGGAAGCCATCGCATTCCTGAGTGCTACCCAGCGCGCCGGCTTTGGTCTGAGTTTCAACCAGAGTCACGCCAAGTGGAAGATCGCCTGCATCGCTACGGCCTTTGGAGAGTACCGGCAGCACGGCGAACGCATTTACACAGATGCGCTTCGTGTTCTGGCAGAAGCGTGGGAGGGAGACATCGACTCGCTCCGTTCTGAGGTGTTGCAGGGTGTTGTCCGTTTCGTGGCGCTGTACGACCACGAGTATGACCCGATTCGCCTGATCAAGCAGCTCAAGCGCATCAGCCCTCTGACGATCTACCGCAGTGGGCAGGCGATGAGCGGCCCGAACTATCAGAAGTATATGCACCAGATCCTGAAGGTCTACAACGGCTGCAGCCGCTCTAAGAGCCTTCCTATCAAGCAGTGATGTTCTCCTGTGGTAACAGTCCTAAAACGTCGCAGAAGCCGTCCGCAGGGCGGCTTTTGCCTACATAAGGAAAAAGGGGGATGATTGCTACCGTTTATGTAACAAAGAATTTCGGCTTTCGCCGGGGTGAGATCTACTTTGCAGACCTTGACCCACACTATGGTTCTGAGCAGGGCGGTAAACGTCCTGTTATTGTGATTCAAAATAATACAGGGAATAAATTTGCGCCGACTGTGATCGTGGCAGCTGTAACCTCAAAAGTCTCCAAAAAGCCAAACCAGCCCACCCATGTTCTCATTGAGAAGAACCCTGCATTCAGCCGTCCGTCTGTGGTGCTGCTGGAACAGATCTTCACCATTGATAAAGAGCGCATCAACAGCTTTATGGGAATGACCAGTGAGTGGGAGATGGCGCAAATTGAAAAAGCCCTGAAATGCAGTCTGGCATTGGATCGGGAGAATATGAACCCAGAAAGGGGGAATCTGTTTGGGTGAGGAAAATCTGAATCCCCGTGATGCATACCGTGTGATGCTCCGGGATTACCCGGATGTATTGAACATCGACCAGATGTGCGAGATATTGAGCGTCAGCACAAAAACCGGGTATGC
>OHPI01001122.1_pt1 | contig 15348 bp, 17 predicted proteins | sample 1577651 | NCBI WGS metagenome assembly OHPI01 (sample SAMEA3879578, study PRJEB24766) | human gut metagenome | biome: human-associated habitat; feature: feces | place: USA | collected 1985/1987
CAAGTAATCAAAGGTTGGACAGAAGCATTGACTATGATGCCTGTAGGTTCTAAATATATTTTCTGGATTCCGTCAGAATTGGCATACGGAGAACGTGCTGCAGGTCCGGAAATCAAACCGAACAGCGTCTTGAAATTCGAAGTAGAATTATTAGATATCGTAAAATAAATCATTGACATAGCATCGTTATTATACAACGATACGCGTCTTTTCATAAAAAAGCAGGGAAAAGCATGTTGTAAAGCAGTTTTTCCCTGCTTTTTTATTATTTCACGACTTTTTTCTTTCAAAATGCTCATTTTTCAAAATAAAATACATATTTTTGATACGGTAAAAACATTCTTGAATATATTAATCATTTCAGTATATGGAAAAAATAGATAAACTAGATCATCAGATCCTGAATATTATTTCAAAGAACGCCCGTATTCCGTTCAAGGATGTGGCAGAAGAATGCGGAGTATCACGTGCAGCCATTCATCAACGTGTACAACGTCTGATCGATATGAATGTTATCGTCGGATCAGGATACCACATTAATCCAAAAATTCTGGGATATAACACATGTACCTACATCGGTGTAAAACTGGAAAGAGGCTCTATGTATAAAGATGTTGTGCCTGAATTGGAAAAGATTCCGGAAGTAGTAGAATGCCACTTTACAACAGGTCCGTACACAATGTTGGTTAAATTGTACGCCCGCGACAATGAACATTTGATGGAATTATTAAACTCTAAAATTCAGGAAATTCCTGGCGTAACAGCAACAGAAACATTGATCTCTTTGCGTCAGAACATCAAACGAGAAATACCTATCTGTAAAAGGATGGATGAATAAAATTTAAGTGGATGCATTTTTCCGGCCTCCACAAGATGAAATTCAGCACACAAAAGCTCAAAGGAAACTTGTACAGTGTCTTTTCTTTGAGCTTTTGTGTGCATCTCTTTATAAGGATCTTTAGAAACGTATGAAATATTGGTTGCTACTTTTATATCTCTTCGCCTCTACCCTTTCGTGGAGTGAAAATACCTATTATCGGTTTCGTGTTTACCTCAAAGACAAAGGAAATCAAATCTATCATATCCATCAGCCGGAAGCTTTTCTTTCAGAAGCGGCACTCGCACGGCGAAATCAACAACACATTCCCATTTCTGAATCAGACCTGCCCATCTCTGCTGCCTACAAACAGCAATTAACCAATAGTGGTTGTACGCTTATTACAGAAAGCCGCTGGTTATCAACCGTAGTCGTAGAATATCCGGATAGCAGTCTGGTGGAGAATTTAAAGCAGATAGCATTTGTCGATTCTGTGTGTTGGGTATGGAAAGGTAAACACATTCCTTGGCAAGATCCGACAAGTACAGAAACTTTATCCACAGACGCTGAACCTCTTCGCAATCCATACGGCTATGCGCAGAAACAAATCCGCATGATGAAAGGAGACAAACTGCACAAACAGGGATTCAAAGGGGAAGGAATGCGTATCGCCGTAATTGATGCAGGATTCACGGATGTCAACCGAATCGAAGCGTTCGCCTCTACCCATATTGCCGGAACCCGTAACATGGTATATCCGGGGGAAACGGTTTATGCCAGCGATGAACACGGGACTAAAGTATTATCTTGCCTGGCAGCCAATTTACCGGGCATTATGATCGGCACAGCTCCTGAAGCAACTTATTGGTTAATCAAGAGCGAAGATTCTCACGGAGAATCACCCATCGAACAAGATTACTGGGCTGCTGCCGTAGAATATGCCGACAGTGTCGGAGCCTACATCATAACCTCTTCATTAGGTTATTTTGACTTTGATGAACCGGCTACTGATTATACACACGATGACTTGACGGGTAAAACAGCATTTATTTCTCAAGCGGCACAGATTGCTGCAGAAAAAGGATTACTGGTCTTTTCGAGTGCCGGCAATGAAGGTAATACCCGGTGGGAAAAGATTACCGTTCCGGCTGATACACCGGATATTCTGACCGTCGGAGCCGTAACGGAAAAACGGGAAAGAAGCGGATTCAGTTCCATAGGTCCTACGGCTGATGGCCGAATAAAACCAGATGTCGCAGCAATGGGAACGAATTGTTATGTTATTGAACCTGGAGGTTTCATCCGGCAAGCCAACGGAACTTCGTTTGCTACCCCTATTCTGGCCGGCCTGGGGGCTTGTTTATGGCAAGCGTTTCCTCATCTGAATGCTGCTGAAATCCGGGCACTGATCAAACAGTATGCGTCACAAGCCAAACAACCGGATAATCAATTGGGATATGGCATCCCCAATATATACAAATCCTATAAAGCAGGGTTGAAAAATGGAAGCAAACGGAGATGATAAAACGATCTTTACTTTATCCGAACTGACAGGAGCTGTTCGAGATACACTGGAAGCTACTTTCCCGGAAACCTACTGGGTTCGGGCCGAGACAAGTGATGTCCGTGTCAATGCAGCCTCAGGACATTGTTATCTGGAATTTATAGAGAAGAATCCGAAAACCAATCAGCTGGTGGCTAAAGCCCGCGGTTCCATCTGGGCTAAGGTATTCCGAATGCTGAAGCCTTATTTTGAGATGGAAACCGGACAGACATTCACTTCCGGACTGAAGGTATTGGTCAAAGTGACCATTGAGTTCCACGAATTATATGGATTCAGTCTGAATGTGGTTGACATTGATCCGACTTATACGATCGGAGATATGGCCCGTAAGCGGCAAGAGATTATCCGTCAGTTACAGGCCGACGGAGTTTTCACGCTTAACAAAGAACTTACATTTCCGGACTTTCCTACCCGGATTGCCGTTATTACATCTCCTACGGCTGCCGGATATGAGGATTTTCTGAATCAGCTATTGCATAATCAGGCAGGGTATCCCTTTTATCCGAAACTATTTCCCGCGCTGATGCAAGGAGAAAAAACGGAAGAATCAGTTATTGCAGCTCTCGAACGCATTGATGCCTGCCGGGAATATTTTGATGTTGTGGTCATCATCCGTGGCGGTGGTGCGACTTCTGATCTGAACAGTTTTAACTCGTATCTACTGGCAGCTCATTGTGCCCAGTTTCCGCTACCGATTATTACCGGAATAGGTCACGAACGGGATGATACAATCGTGGACTTAGTAGCACATACACGACTCAAAACGCCAACCGCGGTAGCCGCTTTTCTGATTCATTGTCTGGATCAGCAAGCCGCTACATTAAACGATTTGGAAGAACGATTCACACAGGAAGTCAGAGGTTGGCTAAAAGAAGAATCTTACACCTTACAACAGATCGGCTCCCGTTTTCCCATGCTGGTTAAGAACCGACTCGAAAAGAATTTATCAGCCTTACATATCCTGACAGCCCAATTACCTGGTATCATCCAGCAATCCGTCAACCGGGAAGGATCGAGCCTGATACAAATGAAACAACGCATACGGGTAGCAACAGACAGTCGTTTTACGCATGAAATACGTTTTCTGGAGCTGAAAGAGCAATTCATCCGTATGGCTTCTCCGGATTATATTCTTCAACGGGGATATAGCTTGACATTGCAAAATGGAAAGATCGTCAAGACAGTCAAGGATATTCAGGAAAACGAACCGCTGACTACCCGTTTTATGGATGGAGAAGTCGTAGCAGATATCCGGCAAATAAAGAAAAAGAAATAAACTATATAACATTTACAGGCATATGGCAAAGAAAGCAGAATCATACAACGAAGCCATCGACAAGTTACGTCGTATCGTAGCAGATATCGAACGGGGAAATTTAGACGTGGATTGTTTACTGGACAATGTAAAAGAAGCTACCCGTCTGATTAAGCTCTGCAAAGACAAACTGTATAAAGTAGATGAAGAAGTAAAGAAAGTATTGGAGGAACTGGAATCATGAAAAGATATGTCATCATTGTTGCTGGCGGAAAAGGTCTACGCATGGGTGGAGATTTACCCAAGCAGTTCATTCCAATGGCAGGAAAACCAGTGCTTATGCATACCGTCGAAAAGTTTTGGAAGTGGGACAATCAGATAAATATCATTCTTGTTCTACCCATTGACCACCAAGCATATTGGAAGATGCTCTGTAAGGAAATCGGATGCAAGGCTCCTCATCGGATTGTCAATGGGGGAGAAACCCGGTTTCATTCCGTACAGAACGGACTGAATGCGATTCGGGAAGAAATAGAAGCTTCCGGCGAAAAAGCCTTGATCGCTGTACACGACGGTGTCCGTCCATTTGTATCTCCGGAAGTAATCTCTGCCTGTTTCACCCAAGTCGAAGAAACGGGTGCTGTCGTTCCTGCCCTGCCGATGATTGATTCACTCCGGATGAAACAGACCGACGGGAGTAGTTGTCCGGTAGATCGTTCGCTGTATTATGCCGTTCATACGCCTCAGGTATTTACATCCGACACGCTGCTAAATGCGTATCAACAACCTTATACGGATACTTTTACCGATGATGCCTCGGTAGTTGAGGCTGCCGGTTTCCGGGTAACTATGGTTTTATCGAACCGGGAAAATATAAAGATCACGACCCCATTCGATCTGACTATCGCCCGTGCCTTATTCCAGGAGTAAAATGCTAACACGAAAGATGTTGCAAGTCATTTCAAATCCAACGAGAAACGAAAACGATCCTCCTGAGAATCCAACAGGAAACTCACGAGAATCGTTTTTCATTCCTTCTGTAAATCTTTTTTACTGCTGATTACGCATCAAAGCATATTCGAATAAAGCTTCTCCGGTTTTCCCTTCATAATACAATCCGGGACGGGCAACCCGATCCCATTGCACCAGATCAGCATTTTGGACTTTCTGCTTAATCTGTGTCCAATCCTTACCATTCAGACTGTAAAAGAAAGCATACTGACAACCCGCTTTTACTTGTAAACACAGATAAACTGGCGTTTCGCCTCTTTCCGGTATGGGAAGAATAACCGGAGCGGCCAACGGAGTTTCTTTTCCATCTTTCCGTAAAGATAGTTCCAGTTGATTATTCCGACAAGTAATTGATAACAGATTCCTATCATCACCATACATAGTTATGCCTTTGCGGGCGTCGTTCTGATTCAAGACAACCGTTTCAAATGTATAATCGGCTGCTACCGGACGCAAACACAAAGCAGTACCTGCCCCAGCATCTGCTTTCGGTTCTCCGCTTAAAGACAGGCGGCCGCCAAATAACTGGATATGAGGTGTGGCAAACGGATAATTCCATGTCCATTCCACCCGCAAGCGATCTGAAGTAAAATCATCATAGAAATCAGGAAGCGGTTGCTGCACATGTCCTGCCAACGGTAACGGATGCTCCGTGGAAGCTGTTTCACCTTCCTTGAAATGCAACCAGGCATCATCCCCCAATACCAGCTCCTGCAGAATCGGCTGACGTCCCATGAAGAAATCTTCCCCGGGGAAATAGGCATGACAAAGATAATACATCCGTCCGTCGGGTGTTGTAGTTACCGTTCCATGTCCACATGACTGGATTTCGTCTCCACCATGTAAAATCGGGTTTCCTTCATATTTCTCATACGGTCCCTGCAATGATTTGGAACGGGCTACAGATACCGCATAATCACTTTTCGGACCACAGCAACCATTCACCGAATAGATCAGATAATAATAATCTCCCAGTTTCAACCAGTGTTGCCCTTCCATTCCTCGCCTTTCCTCATCTTTCAACAACGAAAAAGGCTCACCTTCCAATCTTAATCCATCAGCCGACAATTTGCAACCCAGCAATTCGATCGGACGATCGTCCAATCCATAAGCCTTCCAAGAAATATAGAGTTGCCCTTCATCTTCCAGGATAAAGGCATCAATGGCTTCTGTTCCATATTCAACAACAACTCCATGATCTGTATAAGGTCCGGACGGTGTATCAGAAGTGGCTACACCGATATAGGAAATCCCATCCGATTTCCGACGAGCCGTATAATACACATAATACGTTCCCCGATAATAGAATAACTCTGGTGCCCAGAAAGAAGATTTCGTCCAAGCAGGCTGCTCTTCAAACAAATGTCCGATCTGTCGCCAGTTCACCAGATCATACGATTGGAATAAAGGATAAAAGGGAGCCCATTCAGAAGATGTCCCGGCAGCATAATATACATCGCCAGCCCGAATAATCGTAGGATCGGCAACATCTCCCGGTATCACCGGATTAGAATAAGTAACAGTAGACTGGGCAGACAAAGAGCAACAAGCCAGCCCGATACAGAAAGATAAAAACAGTCTTTTCATGCCTAATAGATTTGAGAATATATATAAACAAAAAAATCACTTACGAAAAACTCGCAAGTGATTCAATAAATAGAAGTGGTCCCACTTGGGCTTGAACCAAGGACTCCCTGATTATGAGTCAGGTGCTCTAACCAACTGAGCTATAGGACCAGTCTTTCAAAGAACATGTGTTCTGAAATCGGGTGCAATATTACGACTTATTCTTGACATACGCAAATATTGCACCCACATTTTTTATTAACAGATTGTTGATAACTCTGTTTATTTCTATTTTTCAGCAGATTCAGATCCGGCAAATTCCATCAGATAAGCTTTGATGAAACCGTCGATCTTTCCATCCATCACACCTGTTACGTCGGAAGTTTGGTAATTAGTCCGATGATCTTTCACCCGACGGTCATCAAACACGTAACTGCGGATTTGTGATCCCCATTCGATCTTCTTCTTTCCAGCTTCGACCTTTTCCTGTTCAGCCATCCGGTGTTTCAATTCCTTATCATACAAGATAGAACGCAACTGACGCATGGCATTCTCTCGGTTTTTCGGCTGATCTCGGGTTTCCGTATTCTCAATCAAGATTTCTTCTTCCTCACCGGTATAAGGATCTTTAAATTGGTAACGCAAGCGAACTCCTGACTCTACCTTATTCACATTCTGACCTCCGGCACCCCCCGAACGGAAAGTATCCCATGAAATAGCAGCCTGATCAATCTTCACTTCAATAGAATCGTCAACCAATGGAGTTACGAACACCGAAGCAAATGATGTCATTCGTTTTCCCTGCGCATTATAAGGTGAAACACGTACCAAACGATGCACTCCGTTCTCACTCTTCAAATAGCCATACGCATAATCTCCTTCGATATTGAGTGTCGCCGTTTTGATTCCAGCTTCATCTCCGTCCTGGTAGTTGGCAATAGAAATCTTATATCCATTTGCCTCTGCCCAACGGGTGTACATACGATACAGCATCGAAGCCCAATCCTGACTTTCTGTTCCACCGGCACCTGAATTGATCTTCAACACACAACTCATCTGGTCTGCCTCATCCCGAAGCATATTGCGGAACTCCAAGTTTTCAATCAGCTCGATTGCCTTGGCATAATTGGCATCCAGCTCTTCTTCAGAGACGATTCCTTCTTTCACATATTCATAAGCCAACTGAACCTCATCGGCTGCCGCCTTCACATCGTTATACAATTCGATCCATTTCTTCAAGTCTTTCACTTTCTTCATCTGAGCTTCAGCCCGTTTGGCATCTTCCCAGAAAGCAGGATCCTGTGTACGTAATTCTTCTTCTTCTAATTGAATGGACTTACCATCAATGTCAAAGATACCCCCTCAGCGCTTGCTCGCGCTCCAACACATTGTGTAGTTGGTCTGATGTGATCATAAAAATTCTTGTTTTTAAATTTGTCCCGCAAAGATACTCAATTTTCCTGACTATCAAAATGTCACAGCTACCCCATCTAAACCGGATTACTACCCCACATATTCGAAGCTTCTTCGTACATCTTTTCGATCGGATCTGCGTATTTCTTCAGAATGACGGAACGACGGAGCTTAAGTGTATCCGTCAGTTCAGCCCCCATCGTAAAAGGTTCGGACAGCAAGGTGAAGCGCTTGATCTTCTCATAAGAAGCCAAGTTCTTCTGGTTTTCCTCAATATGTGTCTCGATCAGGCGAAGGATTTCCTTATTTCGGACAAGTTCTTTCCGGCTACCGACAGCCAGCCCCTTTTCTTCGGCATACTTTTCCAATAATGGATAAGCGGGAACAATCAACGCGCTGACAAACTTACGCTGGTCACCGATAACAGCAATCTGTTCGATATACTGATCGCCGCTCATAACCATTTCAATCGCTTGCGGAGCGATGTATTTGCCGTTCGATGTCTTATATAAGTCCTTGATACGTTCAGTAAAGAACAACGTGTTCCCTTCCATCCTTCCGGCATCTCCTGTACGAAAATAACCATCTTCCGTAAACGCCTTTTCATTTTCGGCTGGCTTATTATAATAACCGGACATCACAGTCTTGCCTTTTACCAGAATTTCGCTATTCTCCGGATCAATCCGTACCTGTACATCTGGCATGACTTCTCCGATCGAACCGAACTGAAATCCGATTTCAGGATAGAAGCAGACGGTCGCTGTCGTCTCGCTCAAACCGTAACCATACACAATAGGGATATTGACAGACTGCAAAAATTCATTGACCGTATCCGAGAGCGGCGCACCGGCCACCGGGAAAAAACGACCACGTTCGATCCCCAACACCCGTTTCAGCAAATTGAAAACAGTCTTATTATACATTTCGAACTTCAATTTCAACCCGAAAGGCGCCGGAATGCTCTTATTTTTATATTCCAGGTTATACTTGCGCCCGGTCTCGATAGCATCCAAAAAGATTTTCTTCATGGTGGAAGATGACGAGTTGATCTTTTCATGCACGCCGGCATATACCTTCTCCCAGAACCGAGGGACGTTGCACATCAATGTAGGGTGTACCTCCGGCAATGTCTTCTGAATCATTTTAGGATCCTGGTTGATCGCAATCGTCACTCCCTTATGCAGGCAATAGTAAGACCACGCTTTTTCAAAAATATGAGTCAGTGGCAAGAAACACATAGAAAGGTCTTTATCCGTCACCATCGGGAGGCGGATGTCATGGATACGCATGGCTTCCAAATAATTGGAATGATGGAGCATGACACCTTTGGATTCTCCTGTCGTCCCGGAAGTATATATTATGGTAGCCAAGTCTTCCGGCACCGCCTCGTTCGTACGGATCTTTACCGTTGTCTCAGCATGCGCATTATCGCCCAGCCGCAAAAAATCGTCAAAATAAATCGAAGTCTTGTCTTCCGGGTTCAACTTGACAGCCGGATCAAACACCACCAGGCGCTTCAGGTATTGAGATTCTTTCTGCACCTTGAATGCATTATTGTACTGCAACTGCTCGCCGACAAACAAAGTATGTATATGAGCATCATTGATTATATACTCAATCTGCCCCGGAGAATTCGTTGCATACATCGGAATAGAAACCACACGGTTCGCATATGCCCCAAAATCCGTATAAAAGCATTGCGGCATATTCTGTGAATAAACCCCGATATTATCCTGTACTTCTATCCCGAATTCGGCCATTGCCTTGGCCGTAAGCATAACTTTTTCAGAAAATTCCTTCCAAGATATTTTTAACCATTTCCCGGTTGCATTATCACGATATTTCAATGCGGTACGGGAGCCATATTTTTCTGCCTGTCGATGAACCAACTCGGCATAATGGTAGTAAATCATAATTCTTTGTTTTGAATTGATGTTGCAAAAGTACGGTTTTCTATTCTATTTGTCACGAGATTAGCCCTTTTTTTACACAAAAGTGCCGGATTTGTGCAATATTAATGTTAAATTAGGATAAACATAGTAGTATGTATTGCATAGTACACAGGCAATGCATATATTTGTAGCGTAAAACAAAATAAAAATGAATGCAGAGAACGTAAAATCACAAATGAGAAAGGGAACATTGGAATATTGTATTCTATTGCTTCTCAAAAAAGAGCCGGCGTACACCTCTGACATTATCCAGAAGTTACAGGAAGCTAAATTGATTGTAGTGGAAGGTACCCTATATCCTCTGTTAACAAGACTAAAGAACAGCGAATTGTTAAGCTACCAGTGGATAGAATCTACTCAAGGACCGCCTCGCAAGTATTACCAGCTCACCCCGAAGGGAGAAGAATTTCTTGGAGAGCTGGAAACATCCTGGCAGGAACTGAATGATACAATAAACCACATCAGAAACAATTAAAATCAGAAAACAATGAAGAAGACACTGACAGTTAATTTGGGAGGAACGGTTTTCCACATTGACGAAGATGCATATCAACTACTCGATAAATATCTAGCAAACCTCCGCATCCACTTCCGCAAGGAAGAAGGTTCGGAAGAGATTATGAACGATTTTGAAATGCGTATCTCCGAACTATTCAACGAGCGGGTTCGACTGGGCTACGAAGTGATCACAATCGAACATGTCGAAGAAGTAATCAAGCGTATGGGCAAGCCGGAAGAATTGTTTGAAGGTGAAGAAGAAAAAGAATATAAGGAAGAAGCCAGGACACAAGCTTTTCAGGAAGAAGAGATTCCCAGAGGCCCGAAAAAGCTGATGCGCGATCCGGACAACCGGGTATTGGGAGGTGTAGCCGGTTATATGGGATGGGACGTGACGGCTGTACGCCTTGCTATGATCATCCTGCTTTTTATTCCTTATGCACCGATCATCATCTTATATCTTATACTATGGCTGGTAATGCCGTTGGCCCGGACCGCAGCCGACAAGCTGATGATGCGCGGACAAAGCGTCACCCTCGAAAACATAGGCAAAACAGTTACGGATGGCTTCGAGAAGGTCAGCAATAATGTAAATGATTATATGAGTTCCGACAAACCGAGAAGCTTTCTGCAAAAACTGGCGGACTTGTTTGTCGGTGTGGTAGGCTTCATCCTCAAATTCCTGGCCATACTGATCGGAATCATCCTGCTACCGCCATTATTGCTCGTTGCCTTTATATTGGTCGTCGTCACCTTTGCCCTTATTGCCGGAGGCACAGGCTTCCTATATCAATTGTCGCCGTTCGGGGCCAACCTGATAGCGGGAGCACCTATTTCATTGGCCATCATGGGATGCATCGGATTCATTCTACTGATTGGAATTCCTATTTTTGCCCTGGTATATGCAATCTGCATGCAACTATTCAAAGCCAAGCCATTGCCCAATACGGCCAAATGGACGTTGCTGATCTTATGGTTAGTATCCGTAGTGCTGTGCGTCATCTACTTCTACCAGACCGGAATAAACGGATGGAGCACATTGCCCTGGTACAACTTCTTCAATATATAATCTATAAAAACAACAGAATCATGAAAAAATCATATTCATTCATACTGGTACTCATACTCATAGCAGGGCTTTTATGCTCCTGCCATATAAACAAGGTTTCCGGTGACGGCAATGTCGTAAGCAAGGAAATCCCGATAAAGGATTACGACGAGATACAAATCGAGGGAGAAAACGTCGACTTCAAATATATTCAATCGGATGACGTTCCCTATCTGAAAGTCGAGACAGACCAAAATATCATGGATCTTCTGGATATCAATACCGATAGCAAAGTGTTGGTTGTCCGCCCCAAAAATAGGCATACCGGAATCAACCCCACCCGCTTTATCGTGATAACCAACTCGACTGCACTGAAAGAGTTCAAAATGGCAGGCGGAGGCAATTGTGATTTAGGCAAAGGTCTCAACGGCAAAAAACTGGAAATTAGATTTGCAGGAGGAGGAACTATAAAAGCCGATTCCATTGCCATCACCCGTTTAGATTGCGAAATCGCGGGTAGCGGCACTGTCTCTCTAAGCGGTAAAACAGAAAAGATGAATATTAAAAGCGCCGGTAGCAGCAAGATCAAAGCGTTCGGTCTGGAGACAGAAGAACTTACTTGCAAAGCGGCCGGAAGCACCCATATCGAAATCACCGCAAACAAGGCAATATCCACCAAAATAGCCGGGAGCGGGACTATCCGATACAAAGGAAATCCGAACATAAAGGAAAAGAGCATTATCGGGAGCGGTTCCATAACCAAAGTCGATTAAAAACCCCAAATAAAATTGCGTATAACGATAATTGTGTGTTAAAAAAAGAAGGCCGTCCTTTCACAAGGGGGGCCTTTCTTCTAAGGTTAACAAATTTATGAGTAAAAACCACTAATGAATCTTTATAAAAAAACCGCTTTCTTCCTCTCAATATTGTCATACAGAGGAAGAAGCGGTTACAAATATACATAAAGTTTTTTACCAAAAAAGACTTTACCTCATTTATTTAAAGGCATTTCTTATCCGTGCAGCGGTGTCTGCGAGCACGTCCTGAGTAACCTCCATTTTCTTTCCGCCAAAATACATATCAGACTCCTTCTGGATCGGAATTAAATGAATATGCGCATGAGGAACTTCCAGTCCCATAACTGCCAAACCTACCCTTTTGCAAGGTATAACAGCTTCTTGTGCACGAGCCACCCGTTTGGCAAATGCCATCATACGTCCAAGCATGGGATCTTCTATGTCGAAAATATAATCGATTTCTTTTTTCGGAATCACCAACGTATGACCGACAGCAACCGGATTAATGTCCAGAAAAGCAAAGAATTCTTCGTTTTCCGCCACTTTATGACAAGGGATCTCACCTGCCACAATTCTACTGAATATTGATGCCATAATGTTATATTATTAAATCGATATATCCATAATTTCAAAGCTCATCATGCCGGATGGGACTTTGATTTCCACAATGTCACCGACCTTTTTTCCCATCAGCCCCTGCGCAATCGGAGTACTGACCGCAATCTTGCCTTCTTTCAGGTTTGCTTCCGAATCTGAGACCAGAGTATACGTCATGACTGCATTGTTCTTTGTGTTCTTGATCTTAACCTTGTTCAGGATCTGGACTTCATCTGTTTGAACACGGGTTTCGTCTATCAGGCGGGCATTTGAAATCAAGCCCTTCAACTGGGAAAGCTTTGCTTCCATTATGCCCTGTGCTTCCTTTGCTGCGTCATACTCAGCATTTTCAGACAAATCACCTTTGTCACGGGCCTCTGCAATCTGGGCAGATATTTCCGGACGTTTCACTGTTTCCAGATAATTGATTTCAGCTAAAATCTTATCATAGCCATCTTTCGTCATATAGCTCACTGCCATACTAAATCCTCCTATTTATTTAAAATGTTATTATTGATTATTGCATAATAAAAAAAGAATCCCGACCAACTGCTTGGCCGGAACTCCTCTTTCTCTGTATTTTTAGACTTTGCAAAGATAAACGATCTTTTTTAAGAACGCAAATCCTTTTGAAGTGCTTTACAACATGTTAGGACCTATGAGTTATGATTTCATCAACGTATAAATTATAATTCACAAATCAAAGTACTGCTTTTACGTCTGCTTCCAGTTTCTTCACGTCTTCGACACGCTTAACCAAGTTTCCTTTGCGATCGAGGATGAAAAGAGCGGGCAATTGTTTTACATTGTACAAACCTGCCACCTGCGAATAAACAGACTGCGGATCGTGGACAGTAACCCATGGCAAATTAGAGGCCCCGTTTCTCCAGAAATGGAAATCACTATCCAACGACACCTGATAAATTTCAAGTCCTTGGTCATGGTATTTTGTGTACAATTCACCCAATGCCATATTCAAAGCCGGCGACCATTCCGTCTGATAAGCCGTAAAGTTTATCAACACCACCTTGCCGGGAGCAACCGTAGACAGTTTTACCACTTCACCCCGAACATCCGGCAATTCGATATCAAGGAATGAAATTTCTTTTGTTTCCACATTGCTGTAATCGACAGGACGTTGCGCACGCAAGACCTTCATGGATTGCAATGTCAGATTGTACAAATGCTTCGAACGCGGACTTTCCGGATAAGTATGATTGTAGCTGGTCGCAACCGCTCCATATGCCTTGACATCTTTCCTGTCATACAAATCAAAGAACAACAAACCATCGATCTGCTGGAACAAAGCGAAATAGGCGGCTGTGGACATCGGCGCCGAATAAATATATTTCCGGGCGACTTCTTTATAGGCATCGGCAGCAGCCAAAACCTTCATACGGTAGGTCGTATCTGAAATCATCTTATCCTCATATTCCTTCCGTAGACGGCTGATAGCCTGGTTTGCATCCAGTTGTGCCAAAGTGATCGCCTTTATCGCCTTTGAGTTTTCAGACCCTTCCACAGAATAAGAAGTCGCGAAAGTACCAGCATCAGCGACGAAGGATATAGTTTCGGTCGAATCGACCGCGAAATTGATCAGCTGATTGTTCAGACGCAAACGATAAAAATCCGGATACTCAGGACGCTTTTCCGTAAACTTGAACTTCCCGCCAGGAGCCAGCTTGATGGAATCGAGTGTCACCACATTAGAGATTCCGACATTTTCCAAATACATAAGCTGACCGTCAGCCCCAGCCACGACTCCCTTCACAGTGAAATCCGAGGAGTAGTTACAGGCTGAGAGAAAGAACATGCACAGTCCTAAAACAGTCAACAGTCGTGTGGATATTTGTTTCATCATATCTTTACTTCTTATTTTAATTCGCTGCAAATATACATTAATTTACAATTGTGGCACTATTATTCGCTAAATCTTCCCGCTATTTTTATAAAAAAGAGCTTTTCTCATGTTTTTTATTTTCATTTTCACACGTTTACAGACAAACTTTCATTACATTTGCACCAATTTTACAGATAGAAAAATAAGAAAAAGATTATGCTTAATCCAATTAACAAGACGATCGAGTTAGGTGATGGAAGAACCATTACCATCGAAACCGGGAAATTGGCCAAACAGGCGGACGGAGCGGTTACCGTTCGTATGAACAACACCGTGTTGCTCGCCACTGTTTGTGCCGCTAAAGACGCGAACCCGGGTGTTGACTTCATGCCGTTGCAAGTAGAATACAAAGAGAAATACTCCGCTTTTGGACGTTTCCCCGGAGGTTTTACAAAAAGAGAAGGAAAAGCTTCTGATTATGAAATCCTCACATCTCGTTTAGTAGACCGCGCGTTGCGTCCTCTTTTCCCAGACAACTACCACGCTGAGGTATATGTAAATATTATATTGTTCTCCGCTGATGGCGAAGATTTGCCGGACGCATTAGCAGGTTTGGCCGCTTCCGCCGCTTTGGCAGTTTCTGATATTCCTTTTAACGGACCGATCTCTGAGGTTCGCGTAGCTCGTACGGATGGAAAATACATCGTCAACCCAACTTCCGCGGAATTGGAGAAAGCTGATATCGACATCATGGTTGCCGCTACCATAGACAACATCATGATGGTTGAGGGTGAGATGAACGAGGTTCAGGAATCTGAGATGCTTGAGGCTATCAAGGTCGCTCACGAGGCTATCAAGGTACAATGCAAGGCTCAATTGGAATTATCCGAGGCTTGCGGCAAATTGGTAAAACGTGAATATTGCCACGAGGTAAACGATGACGAGTTGCGCAAGGACGTACACGACAAATGTTACGCCAAGGCTTACGCC
>OHPI01001140.1_pt1 | contig 15167 bp, 7 predicted proteins | sample 1577651 | NCBI WGS metagenome assembly OHPI01 (sample SAMEA3879578, study PRJEB24766) | human gut metagenome | biome: human-associated habitat; feature: feces | place: USA | collected 1985/1987
CAGCTCCTCAAACAGACTGCTCCCCCAGAAATCGTACAGGTCCTTCTTTCCATCCACTGCCAGATTGCCTCACCCGAACTGTAAAATCGTCTTTCAACTCCACCCCGTCACTAGGAACCGTATAAGTTATCAACTGGTTTTGTGCATAAAGAATACAGGTCATCATCCATAAAAGACCTGTCAAGCATAATGTTCTCATTCTTTTCATTTGTAAAGTCTGCTATTTATTTTAGAATATACGTTCAATAACTATCAATCACTCAAAGCGCCTACCAGCAATTCTAATATACCACAATTTCATTATCAATTAGGGCATGAAATAATCCTTTACCTAAAGAATATTCTTATTTCACACCCTAACTACTATAAATCAGTCTATTGATTTTCGATTTATCCTTCAGTTTTTATTACCAACCAGGATTCTGCGTTAATTGCGGATTCAAACGTATCTGCTGACGAGGAATAGGATCTAAATAATCCCTTTGTGTATAAAGCAAATTACCAGCCAAAGTTGCTATAGAACGTCCATAGTCAGGGTCGTTAGGATCAGAGCCCTCATAAAGCCCATAAAGCAAAGGATATTTTTCTGGATAATAACAGGGTTCACCGAAGTAAGTGGCATCATTGGCTTTCTCTGTTTCGTATGCCGTCCCCAAAACATGTCGACCCAATTTACGACCAGTCAAGTTAATATGCGCAATACCCCAACGTTTTAAATCGTCCATACGAAAACCTTCACCAAAAAGTTCACATGCACGCTCTCTACGTATTTCATCCAACATATTCATTTTTTTACAAATAGTTTTTCCTGTAGCATGATCCCAATAACCAGCATCCCAAACATTAGCAATTAACGCATTGGTCAAAGGAGCCACTCCAGCACGAGCACGATTTTTATTAATAGAGAAATTAAGATCTTCATCTGAAATGTTTCCATTATTCAATTCACAAGTCGCCTCGGCATAAATACAATGCACCTCTGCCAAACGAATCAATGGAAAATCTGCAGATTCTGTATTATCCGGACGATTTGCCCCTTCAATCAAATACTTACGGCTGCTGTATCCCCCCATTGTACTATTATTTCTAATTGTGGGATGGAAGACTGCACAAGAACTACTATATACGGGATCAGTAGGATCATAATGATCATTGTCCTTAGGAAACACAGGAGTAGGATAAGGTTGACTAGCATCCATACGTTGACGTCCATCTTCAGTACGGCTACTATAAGATACACGGTCAGGTAAGAAAGTACAACCAACAAAACGATAATCACGATTACGATATTCACCTATAAATGTTGCATATCCCTCGAATTCTGGATTATTCTGCGCATCAGACATACTACCTGTATAACTGATACGAATAGGAAGTCCATTACGACAAAGGAAAGATTCACCAAACTGAGCACTCATACCCGTTGCTGCACCTACCATGACCGAATGCGATAAATTAATACCACCACGACTCAGATCGTAGTCATATTTTTTTGAGAAAATAAATTCTTTATTCGTACTTTTTCCAGCACTTTTGAAATTAGGAATATTTCCACCCTTATCATCAATATTAAACAAATAGTAATAACTCAAAGAATCACATTCTGCCCACAACTTATAAGTTCCACTTTCAGCTTCTTCTATCACCTCTTTTGACATCTGCTTTGCTTCTGTCAACATATCGGTTATAGAAGGATATCCTTCCGGTTTAACAGTTCCTGCCCCCTGCGAACTCCCATCACCATCTAAATCATAATTGATAGCAGGAACATACTTTTCCCACGTAGCCTCATAAAGCAATACTCTGGCCAAAAAAGATTTGGCAGCTTCCTTGCTTACTTTTCCTTTGCTTCCTTCCGGAATTTCCGTTTCTTTAGGCAAACGCTTTACAGCCTCTCTTAAATCGGACATAATAAAGGCTGCCACCTCATACCGACTGTTTCGCGGGGCCTGTAACACTCCATCACTAACAGTCAACACATGGTCTGAAATAGGCACACCACCAAAATGTTGCAACAAATAAAAATGCTGCCATGCGCGAAAAAAATAAGCAGTCCCCACAGACTGGGCAATATCACTTTGGCTACCATCATAAGCTTCTGCCTTTTCCAACAATATATTGCAAGTACGGATATGCGAATAAGGCTTATCCCAACTCCAATTTCCTTCCGATGCCGAACCACCTCCATTGCTTCCTAATCCACTGATATCCGTCCCTCGGTCCATTATATCACCGTATGACGGCTTATTATCCAGATTTTTCCATCCAATTACATTATATAAAGCATTGGCTGCCTGTTCAAAATGTTCAGGAGTCTTAAACACAATAGCCTCTGTTCCCTGAGACAACGGTTCTTTATCAAGAAAGTCACTGCATGCAGTCAATGACATCACCACAGCCGATGCAAGAAAAAATTTATTTATTATGGTTTTCATATGTTTATATTTTAACAGGTTATTAGAATGTAACATCTACTCCGAATGTCAGCAATCTGCTGAACGGGAATGTGTTATTTGAATTTTCACCATATTCCGGATCATATCCATCCTTTACTTTTGTCCATTCCCAAAGATCATCACCGGAGAAGTAAACTCTCAATTTACTGAGTCCGGCTTTTGAAATCCACTTTTGAGGCAATGAATACCCCACTACCAAAGATTTCAAACGGACATACCGATTATTCTGAACACTGACATCTTTATTATTATAATTCCACTTATTAAAATTCTGGTCACGTGAAGCAATAGTATATTCTGCATCCCGATTATTCTCACTCCACATTTTCCCTGCGAAGTTTTTATTTTGCAGAACATAATTTGTAGTCCATGGAGCAGCCAAATATCCACCTCTTAACAATACTTGTTTACCTACTCCTTGGAAGAAAGCCGAGAAATCGATTCCTTTCCATTCCAATCCCAATTTAAAGCCAAATGTCAAACGAGGGGCCATATCTCCTGCATAGTAAAGATCATCTTTTGTTATAGCACCGTCACCATTCAAATCGACTACTTTACGAGCCCCCGGACGAAGTGTATTAGTAGATGCCTCCTGAGGTGCAGGAAGAATATTATTAGCTTTCGGTCCTGAATGATCCGCATTCCAATAATACTTCTCATAATATGCAGCCACTTCATCTGCACTTTGGAAAATACCATCAGTTTGGTATACATACAATGCTTGTCTTGGCATACCGATTAAGCGATTTTCATTCTTACCCTCATTAGGTACATTTTCATTATTAGCTAATTCAAGCACTTTTGACCATGCATCCGAAAGAGATCCTCCAATGTTATACTTTACCTGACCTATTTGATCATTCCAATTCAAAGCCAACTCCCAACCACGGGCACGAAACTTACCATTGTTGGTTTTAGGAGCAGCCGCACCTAAAATAGAAGGATATTGTACATCAATAAACATACCGTTATTGGTCTTGATAAAATAATCAAATGAACCTCTCAAACGATTGCTAAGAAAAGCAAAATCCACTCCCACATCGTGGCTGTCAATAGTTTCCCATGTACGTTCCGCAGATCTCATACCGTCTACCCACAATGAAGTATGCGTACCGGGATTTACACCAAAAATAGTCGTACCAGTTTTGATAGTAGCAAATCTCTCGTAATTGTCAATACCTTCCACACTACCTGTTCTACCATAATTGTAACGCAGCTTCAAATCACTCAACCATGAAACATCTTTTAAAAAGTCTTCATTTGAAAGTCTCCAAAAACCAGAAATAGAATAAAAATTTTTCCAACGTTGTTCTTTCGCCAACTTAGAAGACCCATCCCGACGACCCAATACCTCTATTGAATATTTATCAGCATAAGTATAATTCAAACGCCCTAAATAAGAAACCAATCCCCAAGAATTCTGTCCACCATATGCCTCATTATTATTTCCATTCACCCATACATCCAAATCTGCTAATCCAGACCCCGGATAAACAGCACCGGATTTACGAACCGCACCTACCCTTTTATATGTTTCTTGTTCGGCAGTCATACCCAACATGGCAGAAACGCTATGCACATCAGCAAAAGTACGATTATAATTAGCAAAAGCACCTAAAGTAATGTTTTCCCATTTCGCTATTTCTTCTTTCAATTGTCCGGGACCTTGCTTATTACCAGTCTGTGTACCTACCCAATCATAATATTGTACTTTATTCTTCACTTCCTGCATATTTCTCTGTACAGTCTTATAAGCCCCCGAAGCTGAAATAGAAAGTCCTTTTACCCATTTAGAAAAATCATAAGTTGCTTTAGCACTTCCTCTAAAAGTTGTCAATGAATTTTTCTTCTCCCCTCCTTGGGTCAACCCACCAATAGGATTCCGGTTACCACTAAATGTATCATAAGCCTGACCATTTTTATTATACACAGTCCAAAACCAAGGATCAAAATATCCAGCTCCCACATCAGTAGTTGGGGTTATAATATCACGTTTGTCATACGACATACTTGTTTCAAATTTCAAAGCATCTGTCGCTTGATAATCAGCATTTAAACGACCACTATATTTTTTTTCTCCATCATTAGCAACTTTCAACTGTGAATTATTATCCGCATACCCCAAAGACGCTCGATAACTAAACTTTTCATCTGCTCCAGAAATACTAATCGAATGCTTTTGAGAAGTTGCCTGACCATAAAGATAATCCATCATATACACATTTGGGTCCCAACGTTCCACTTTATCACCATTTTGTAATGTCAAGACTTTACCTGCACGAAGAGCATTAAAAAGAGTTTCCCCCTTATATACTGTTGGTGCACCAGTAGCCGGATCAATATCCGATTGATCCAAAGTAGGACCACCAAAAGAATTAAATATCCACCAATTTACAGCTTTATGAATTTCATCAGCAGTAGTTAAACTAGGATTTAAAGCGGCAGCATCATTATATTGAGCTTCATAAAACATATCCAACCATTCCCGATTATTTGTAATAGGAGGCTGAATACCGTTAATTGTGCGACTAACAGAGCCACTATATGATATTTGAGCCTTTCCTTTTTTACCACGCTTTGTTGTTACCAGTACAACACCTGAAGCCGAACGGGCACCGTATATCGCAGCCGAAGCATCCTTCAAAACTGAAATATTTTCAATATCACTTGCATCCATAGCATTTAACTCATCCAATGAACCTGTTATACCATCAATGATAACTAATGGAGAAGATTTTCCATTAACAGAAATATCACCACGTATTTTCATCTCTGCTCCCTCACTACCCGGACGAGTAGAAGTGCGTGTAATAGTCAATCCCGGAACTTCACCTTGCAAAGCTACTGTAGCATTAGCAATACCCTTATTTTTAAAAGCCTCATCCCCCTTGATCTGACTAATAGAACTAGTTAAAGAAGCTTTCTTTTGGGCACCATAACCAACTACTACTACTTCATCCAGCACCTCAGTATCCTCTTTCAAAACGACCTTAACGTTTGTTTTCCCTGATATATTAACTTCCTGAGTCTTGTATCCGATATAAGAAATGACCAATATGCCTTTTTCCGGAACATTATTCAATGTAAAATTACCATCAAAATCGGTAATTGTACCATTAGTCGTGCCTTTTACTTGTACCGTAGCACCAATTACCGGTTCTCCTGTAGCATCCACCACTTGCCCTTTTACCGTTCCAGTCTGCATAACAGTCTGCACCCCATTCACCTCTGCAAATACAGTCTGCGGACTACCTGCCAACAAGGCAGAAGCCATCACCGTAGAAAACAAGATTCTTCTCGATGAAAATTTAAAGAATTCGTTTTTCATAAACTTAAAATTTAATATTAACAGTTTTATTGTTGTTTTCTTATTATATACACTGTTTGATAAACTCGCGCACCTCATGCCGCCCTATCCTTAAATGGTTTTCAACGGTACGGTGCGAAAGATTTAATTCCGCTGAAATATCTGAAATAGATTTGTCTTCAAAACGACTCATTGCATAAATAGTACGACGCCGTGGAGGAAGCAAAGACAATCTATATTTCTCACACGCTTCCAAATCATTGGCCACCACACGAAGTTCTGTTTCATTTGTATAAGCAACCGTATGCTCATATAAATAAGAAGTAACTTCTTGCCTCTTATAATAACGACGTAAATAGTCAGTTACCAAATTACGAGCAATAGTAAAAATAAAATACTTAATAGTCTCTGCACAGAGCATCCGATCGTAGTCCATCAGCCGTACATACACATCTTGAGCCAAGTCTTCCGCCTCTTCTTTATGAGCTATCCTATAATAGATATACAGATAGACCGAATGATGATAATTCGTATAAGAATCCTCTATTAATTGAGTAGATTTCATGGATATGTTTTTCATGTCTTCAGCTTTTTGGGTTACATTTACGAATGCAAATATAGAAGGTAGAAGGACAAGAAAAACACTTTTTCTATTCTAATAAATCTCATATCATTACCCTAGACCAAAGACAGACTAATCCGCTAGTTTATAACAGATTAAGAATTTGACACACTCAGTATCATATAATAATTTGAGACTCTCAACAAAAAATAGAGAGGTTATTCATTGTTTTTCCCAATACTTCGGATGTACTCATTGGGAGTGATATTAGTCGCTTTTTTAAAATATCGAAAGAAAGAAGCTCTTGAACTGAACCCACACAACTCAGCCAAAGCACTCAAAGTGTATTTAGCATATTCATCTTTCTCCACCAAGCGCTTGAATTCAGCTATGCGATAATCATTGATATAATCATAATAATTACGGTTTAGATACTGATTAAATAAATAGGACAAAGTATGAGATGATGTGCCAATGGACACAGCCAAATCGGCAATCTTCAAATTAGGATTAGTATAAGGTTTTTCTCTATGCATAACAATCTCCAATTTCTCAGCCAACCGTTTACATTCCTCCACACTTATCTTATTTGTCCTGTATTTCTCTTCCGCTACAATATGGGATTCCTCAACTGGCTGAATCTCCTTTTCTATAACTTTAGCAGAGTCAGGCATCAGTTCTTCCCTTTCGTTCTCCACCTCTTTCTTTTTTTGATAAAGGACAGCAATGCTTCCGGTCACCACAGCTATCACGATGAACACTATGCTCCATATACTAATAGAAGACGCTATTTTAACCGTTAGCTGAGTTTCTGACTCTGGATTCCCCATCTGTCTTACTTTAAAAGTATAATTACCGGACGGTAAATCATAATAAGTAATATCCGAACGACCTGTCAAAGCCATCCATCCGGTATCCTCACCCTCTAATTGATATTCGTATGACATAAAAGCAGGTGCCGTATAACTGAAATCAGAAAAGTAAAAGGTAACATTCTTCTGAGAAGCTTCCAATGAAATTTCACTCTTGCCGCCATCTCCCACAACAGATTGCACTACAGATTTTCCATTTACACATATATCTGTTATGGCAACCGAATAGGGAACGGATTTCCTCTGATTCATCCGCACTGTATCCAAATACAGAAGCCCTTTGGAGTTTCCAAACCAAATGCCGTTCTCATCACGTACCGGCGGACAAAGAGTAAAAATGGAACTGGGAATACCATCAACAAAATTATAAGGAATAAAATGGTCTTTCTTATCATACCGGAACAAACCATTGTTAGTTCCCAGCCATAACCACTTTTCACGATCCTCTACAATAAACATACCATCATTCCCATCCAAAGGAGTCCCCGGCTGCAAACGCCTAAAAATAGTCATAGACAAATCAGAGATAAAAAGAGAGCCTTTGTCCGGAAAAAAATAAAGATCATGGTTGGAATCTTCGTAGATCACTCTTATTTTTTCCTTATGAATAAATCCCTCAGGAAACACATCGGTTTTCAATGTCCGGGCAGAGGGGTCCCAAATGCACATTCCATTCTCTGTACATATCCATCCTTTATGAGTGGAATCAAAATAGATTTCATATACGTTCCCTTCTGGCAACTTAGAATTGGCACTGGTATAATGAGCTATCTGTCTGCCGTCTTTATAGCAGAATATTCCTAAAGATGTTCCTATCCACAAATTCTTTTCACGATCCTGCTTGATACAAAAAATATGTCCCTTACTAAAAGGCATTCCTCCATCCGGTTCAAAATCTCTGAGTGTCAAAGTCGCAGGATTTAAAACATACATTCCACCACCGTATGTACCTATATAATACTCATTCTGATAATACAGACAACTGAAAATCATATTTGAGCGTAACTGTGGAACCTTGAAACTTTTATAACGATGATTTTCTTCGTCAATATAAAAAAGTCCGTCACGAGATCCAATCAGTTTCTCTTTCTCTTTGATAGCAAGTGCACGTACTGGCATATCTCTGGAATCAAAAAAAGGAGCATACGTATAAGTGGAGAACAGCCCACTCTGATATAATGTGTAATCCAACCCCAGCTGATAGAATCCTACCCAAATCAAACCTTCTTTATCAACCAAAACAGAATAAACGGAATTAGAACGCAAAGTTTCATCCTTCCCTGTTTCATGACGCATGGAACGAACAACTTTCTTTTTATCCGTTGATACAAAATGAACTCCGTTACCATCGGTTCCCACATACAAAAGGCTTTTCCCATCACCGGATAAAGAAGAAATTACATTACAACCTACATCAACAAAACGAGCAAATTCTTTAGTTTGTGTATCGAAACTGATGATTCCCTGCCCCATCGTTCCTAAATAAAGCATACTCCCAATCCTAGCTATATTCTTAAAAGAACAAACATGCTTCTCTTCCATCACATTATGATAAGCCTCTATTTTTCTATCTGAAAGTCGCAGAGAATAAAGACCATTCTCCGTAGCCATCCAAAGTATTCCATCTTCTCCCAAATTCAAGCCACCAATAGAGTTCGCCGCCGACAACATATTAGGATCTATCATAATTTGGTTCAAGCTACCTCCTTTATAAATGAAAAGCCCCCTTTCTGTTCCGATATAAAGTATTCCTTTCCCATCATGTAAAAGAGAGCGCACAGCATATCCTATCGTTTCACGGGCAATGGGCTCCAAACTATTTTTCTGCTTGCTAACACGCCATAATCCACTACCATTCCCCATCCACAATTCATTGCCAGGCATCTCAGCAATGGCATTTACCCGTTTCAATTTTTCATCTGAACCCGGAATAAGATAATGCTTGAAATGAATTCCATCAAAACATTCCAACGAATTGCCGGTCCCCAACCACACATAACCTAAAGAATCTTTATAGATGGCATTTACCACTAAATCTGATAATCCCTCAGTTACAGACAAGCCACGAAAAGCGTAGGAACGAGAGAAAATGGGTAAAGACAAGAATATAAGAAACAATATAAATATAAATCTTAAAATGTTTTTCATTACATTGTGCATATTTGGAACCTCGTGTTTATCAAATAATGCAAATATAGTGAAAAGGGAATATATTTTCCCTATCAAAAAAAGAAAAAATCATCATCCACTTCTTATTTGCTGTATGAAAAAGAAAGGATGATGATTTAAAAAGATTACTTTATAAAAGAAAGTTTATATCAAAGTTTGCGTAAATCATGTCCGGGCAACAAATTATATTCTTTTCCATTCATCCTGACTTTACAAGGTGCAGAAGCTGCATATTTCCAAACGCCCTCTTTATACACCAACATCACATCTGTTACTGTCAATGAACTTATTTCAACATGTGGAGTTTTCAATAGTGTACCTCCTCCCAAAAAGAAAATACAATCATCGCCTTGTTTATTTCCCCACAATGCATAAGCAGCTTGTACAGTCATTTCTCCACTTTTACACAAATGACCTGCATCATCCGAAGAAATAATCCGGTCCACACGCCCCTCTTTTTGTTGAATACAAATTCCGACATGACTTCCAGCCACACCACTTTCCACTTCTGGAAAAGTAACGGAGGAAATACATCCCGGCTCCTTTACCGAAGAAGGTTCATAAACAGCTACAAACGGACGATTCCAAGCTTCACCTTGTTGGCGGGCTACAAAAGTCAACGTAGGTTGCTCTTTGATAGCATAAGGCATATCCGGAATCCGGCTCAATCCTTCAGTCATCGGGCTCAAAGCCGAGAAGACTTTACGTTCAGGAGCACCTTTCATCCACATATTCATACTGATATTATCCTCATCCGGCATCTGTATAGTAAACATTGTTTTAATATCTTTGGAGGTCTCGGCACTTTTCTTGTCAAACAAATAAGAATAGGCATATATATGTGCCCCAGCAAAAGCCAGTTCCTCCGTTGGTTGAAGAAACAAGCTACTCCCATCAGCAGCAGTCAAGTTCATGGTTTGTCCCATATTATGATAAAAATAATCATGCATTTTATCTCCTCCCTCCACTTTCCTGCTACGGAAAATATCGACATAATATCCGTTCTTTTCTCCTGTAGTCACAATACTCATCATACGGTTTTGATCAGCTTGTGATTCAGGTTCACGGAAAAAGACTTCACTATAACTCACAGGCTGATAATCTACTTTCATCCCTGCTTCGGGGTAGCAGTTCAATAATTTGAAAGCATGATTGCTTTTCATAACCGGATAAGAAGAGATTCCATCTACACAAACCGTATTGTGTGCAGGGAACTGACTATAATACTCCAAATAATCCAAACCGGAATAAAGGGTCAAGCCAATACCTCCATCCGGTGCCAGACGATATCCTTTTCCATAAAGTTCCATGCTGATGCCATTGGCATGCATGTGATTCCCTTCACTGGCATTTTGGGCAATCATCAAACTATGACGTTTGTCCATGCCATTGCGTTGCACCAACCAACTGGCATTGGGAGCATAAAAAGTAGGAGTTACATAATCATTGATATCACCGGCAGGTATCTTATCATCAATTACCAAAGGCTTGTCACTGAAAAAAGAAGTTACCGCCACCCTCACATTTTTCTTTTCAGTCGCCGGTTTGGAGGCATCGGGATCAAATAACTTCAACATAGCAGTAAATTGTCTTTCTTGATATTTTTTACCATGTTTCTGGGCATTAGCTACCATACGGGCAAAGATAGCAGGATTCAATTTACCGGGATGTGTATCGCCAAAACCCATTGTCATACAATCCGGAAACAAATATTGCGGGTCGGCGGCCACCGCTTTTTTTATGACAGGAATCTCCTCGGTCAGGTCCATACCCAAATTACGGTCAAAGATAGTGACCATATCCGTATAATCCCCGACAACTACCTGACTATAACCCGGACATTCAGCCCAAATACCGGTTTCAGCATCATAACCATAATCAGCAAGCTGTTTCAGTGACCATTGACGGATGGAAGAACGATTCAACACATAATCAATATAATACTCGCCTCCCTTTTTATCCGGATAAGAAGCATCAGATTCCAAAATCATGCCGATGCTCATGATATAACGTGCCTGCATCAGATTCCAGTTATTATGCGGCACTCCATTATCAATGATATTATCCGCCCATTTCTTGAATGCTCCGGCATAGATGTCCATCTTATCAGCCTTATCGGTTTTCAAATAATCATATAAAAAATCATACAATGGAACCAAAGCATTCACAGCATCCTCGTGAATGACTTCAAAACTGCTCATACCCACCAAAGTCTGCTGATGTCCATGATTCAAATCCTTGGGAACATTCCGGTAATAAATCCCCGTCATATAAGTGTCAAATACCGAAGCTGCCAAATCAGCATATTTCTTCTCCCCGGTCATCCACCAAAGAAAAGCGGCATCACGGGCGATACCCAGTATCTCTACATTAATACTTTGGATGATATTTCCGGTTTTACTGATATTCACCCATTCGTACGGTCTGCCTTCCAACGTCCCATTTGCCAGATACATTCCCCGAGCATCTTCCTGATAAGGCTTCAAATCTTCCAGCTTGGGACGTACATAGTTAGTTGCATGACTGCGTGCACCGGTATACATCACCGTAGGAGCCGGCGCCTTCTCTCCTCCTGCATGATCATAATATTCTCCTTTAATATATACCTCCGTTGCATGAGTTTTCCAATACATTTGCAAACGGGAAGTAAGCCATTCAGGCCCTCGGTCAGCATACCGGTCAGTCCGTTGCTTTAACTTTTCAAACACTTCCTGTGCCCACGGTTCTTCCTTTATCAACTTCTGCGTTTCAACTTTGCCATTACTATCCGTCAGATAACGGGGATGACCTTGTGACAGTTTCACCGATAAGGAAGTTTCCTGTGCATATAATACACTTGTTACAAGCAAGCATATCCATAAAACGATCTTTCTCATAATTCTATTCATTCTCTTTCACAAAAATACGTATCATAAAGCTATTCCACTCAATCCAAATGAATTATTTTATCATCCGCCTCTTCCATTCAAATTTAAAGTTACCGAATATAAAATGTTTGCTTTACCGGCTCTGCAGTCTTTATCTTAGGATCAGAGTTTTTTCCGTATTGCCATGCTATTACAGTTACTTTTACCGGATAGGTGGTTTTAGGAGGAATAGCAGTTAATATCAATCGATTACCATCCACATAAGCCGGTCCCGATTCCACATAAAAATCTACCGGCAAGCCACAACTGGAAACAGCAGATAAAGAAACGTACTTAGTACCACGCTTTATGTCCGGTAACGTTGCAAACTTAATATATTGCTGCTGTCCTTCCGTATTTTTAACCGGAATTATCATCTGAGCTTGCTGAACAGCCGGTTTATATTCTTCATCTCCCGGATGAGTTATTGAAAAAACAATATCCGATTTCTTGTCCGTCCATAAAGTTCCCCGATTCCATTGTATTCGAAATGTCACAGAATCAACTAAAACAACTGGGCCGGTAATCATCTGCAGGACCGGAGCTTTTCCAGCATGACCAATAGATGCCCCAACAGGCAAATCAGTCCAATTGGAAAGTCGGGGACTTTCTCCTGGAACAGTATCCAAAAAAACAGGGGTCAATTGAAATGTGATACCATCTTCCTGTGGTATAAAAGCCGGGTGAACTTGTAAATGAGTATTCTGTTGGGATACTGTTTTTCCGTTTTGAGACACACTTACCAATTGTGGCTTCATATCGTAATATCGGGATTGATACGCCAAAGTAGCCTCTATCATCTCACGATCAAAAAACCAAAATGCTTGTGCAGGATCCCCTTTAAATTGATTTACCGGTGCCGGAATACATGAAGGCTTTTTATTTTTTTTCCATCGCTCCATCAACCATCCCTCCTTTGTCGGATCTACGTGTCCATAATGCATTGCCTTCTTGATATAGAGAGCTATATATTGTGCTTTTTCCGGAGTATAGGCAAAGTGTCCTTCAGCAGGACAGGCCAACATGCTTAAAGGCAGCAATGGATGCTCCTTACGTTCTTTCAAACCTTCATTGCTCCATGTATGTGCTGATTCATATTCTCCCATGGTTTCCAGACAAGGAATTTTATTGATGTTACGTTCTCCCCAAATATCCGGACATAGCCAGCGATCACGATGATATGGCCACTGACCACTGACAGAAATGCATGCCAATGTACGTTCCGGTTTATAGGCAGCAAGATAATAAGGCCAACTAGCAGCAGCCGAATGTCCTATGGCTATTAAAGGAGCTGTAGACAACTCTTTATATCCAGATTCTTCAGCAAGATCTGCCAAAAGGCCATCCAAAGTTTCCCATGCCCCATCCGTAAAATCAAATCCATGATTGAAAGAAGGACATACCCATATTTGAGCAACATCAAGCTCAGCCATACGTTGTCGGAAAGCCTCATCTTCAAGGATAGAAATTTCCTCCATATTGTGTTGGGCAACCAAGATTGCTTTTACTTGTTCACACTGCCCGGGAATCCACAAGTAAGCCCTTGACTCAGGATTTTTGGGATGAGTACTAAAATTATGGACGGGTACAGACCATTGCCAAATTCCTGTTTGTGCAACAAGCGTAAATGATAAAAGCCAACCGAATATTCCAAATAAAAATACATGTTTCATAGCTATCTTCATTGTTTATTATAAAAACGAATCAGAATCAAGAAACACTCAACTTTATTCTAAAATTATCTTCCAAAGAAATGAGTAAAAACCTATCTTTGTACGTATTAGATACATATACAAAACTTAAATAGCATGAATAAACACACTTTATCTGTAGCAATCACTTTCCTATTCTGTACCCCAATATCAGGGGGCATACCGGACGGAATTTACCACAAAGGATGGATAGACTTCAACAAGAACGGGAAAATGGATCTATATGAAAATCCTAAAGCCCCGCTGGAAGACAGAGTACAAGACCTGCTTTCACAAATGACACTAGAAGAAAAAACCTGTCAAATGGCCACACTTTACGGTTCAGGACGCGTACTAAAAGATGCGTTGCCTCAAAACAATTGGAAAACAGAAGTATGGAAAGACGGAATAGGAAACATAGATGAAGAACATAACGGATTAGGGGCTTTCAAGTCCGAATATTCTTTTCCATACGCCAAACATGTGAATGCCAAACACACCATTCAACGCTGGTTTGTAGAAAAAACACGTTTAGGTATCCCAGTAGATTTCACCAATGAAGGTATTCGCGGATTATGTCATGACCGGGCAACCTACTTCCCCGCCCAGTGCGGACAGGGTGCCACCTGGAACAAAAAATTAATAGCCCGTATCGGAGAAGTGGAAGCTAAAGAAGCAGTGGCATTAGGATATACCAACATCTATTCTCCCATTCTTGATATCGCCCAAGACCCTCGCTGGGGAAGATGTGTAGAAACATACGGAGAAGATCCTTATTTAGTAGGAGAATTAGGAAAACAAATGATTACCAGTTTGCAAAAATATAATCTGGTAGCTACTCCGAAACATTTTGCAGTTTATAGTATCCCGATAGGCGGACGTGACGGAAAGACACGAACCGACCCACACGTAGCCCCACGAGAAATGCGTACCTTATATATAGAACCTTTCCGGATGGCATTTCAAGAAGCCGGAGCGCTGGGAGTAATGAGCTCTTATAATGACTATGACGGGGAACCCATTACGGGAAGCTACCATTTTCTGACCGAAATATTACGTCAAGAATGGGGATTTAAAGGATACGTAGTATCGGATAGTGAAGCTGTGGAATTTATCTCCAACAAGCATAAAGTAGCAGATACATACGAAGACGGAATAGCACAGGCGGTCAATGCCGGACTGAATATCCGTACCCATTTCACTC
>OHPI01001146.1_pt1 | contig 15110 bp, 10 predicted proteins | sample 1577651 | NCBI WGS metagenome assembly OHPI01 (sample SAMEA3879578, study PRJEB24766) | human gut metagenome | biome: human-associated habitat; feature: feces | place: USA | collected 1985/1987
AACGAGACGACCGAAGTCGTCTCGTAAAAAGTCTAACTTTGAGGGGTCACCTCATTTTCCATCCTCGGGCTTTCTGTTATTCTAATGCAATGTTCAAAATTACTGAAGCTGAGCCAAACGTTCTTTTACCTGAGCCATCATGCTCTGATATTTTTCCAATTTTGCTTTCTCTTCTTCGATTTTCTTTGCCGGTGCTTTATTGACAAAATTTGGATTTCCGAGCATTCCTTCGGAACGTTTCAATTCGCCGGTCAGACGTTTTTCTTCTTTCTTCAGACGCTCGATTTCTTTTGCCACATCGACAAGTTCTGCAAACGGCATATAAATCGTACCTTTATCGATCACAACCGAAACCGCATCTTTCTCAATGCCGGTTTTGTCAGCCTGAATCGTTACTTCGCTGGCATAACCAAGTGTTGCAAAGAATACTTTGTTGGTTTCGAAAATGTCTTTTACTTTGGCATCTTCTGTCACAACAATCACTTTTGCTTTCTTGCTCGGTGGTACATTCATCTCACCGCGGACATTTCGGATTCCTTTTACCGCTTCCTTGATGCACTCTACGGCATCCATATCCTCTGCAAAATTCATGCTTTCCGTGTATTCCGGCCAAGCCGAGATCATGATGGAGTCGTCGTCATTGTCCATCAATGTGCAGTAAATTTCTTCCGTAATAAACGGCATATATGGATGAAGCAGTTTCAACGCATCGATCAATACCTTTTTCAAGGTGTAAAGTGCTGCTGCCTTTGTCTCATCTTCTTCATTGTAAAGACGAGGTTTTACCATCTCAATATACCAGTCGCAGAATTCTTCCCAAATAAAGTCATAAATCTTCTGAACCGCGATACCAAGATCGTAAGTTTCCATCAACGCTGTGACATCTTTTGCCAGCTGGTTGCATTTTGAAAGAATCCATTTATCCGCCTGCGTAAGCTCATCTGCGGACACTTCTTTATTCGCAAGTTCTTCATTTTGAGCAAAATTCATCATGATAAAACGGGATGCATTCCATACTTTGTTGGCAAAATTACGGCTTGACTCGACACGTTCCCAATAAAAACGCATGTCATTTCCCGGTGCATTTCCGGTAACCAATGTCAGACGCAGCGCATCGGCACCATATTTGTCAATTACTTCCAATGGGTCAATACCATTTCCAAGGGATTTACTCATCTTGCGTCCCTGGGAATCACGTACCAGACCATGAATCAATACCGTGTCAAACGGCACCTGACCGGTCTGCTCGATTCCGCTGAACATCATTCGCATAACCCAGAATGGAATGATATCATAACCGGTAACAAGCGTGTTGGTCGGATAGAAATATTTCATTTCCTCGGTATCGTCCGGCCAACCAAGTGTGGAAAAAGGCCACAATGCGGAACTGAACCAAGTATCCAACGTATCCGGATCCTGACGCATCTCCTTGCCGCATTTTGGACAATTACATGTCTTTTCCTTGGTTACGACAAGTTCTCCGCAGTCATCACAGTAAAATGCTGGAATCTGATGTCCCCACCAAAGTTGGCGGGAAATACACCAGTCACGGATATTTTCAAGCCAGTGGAAATATGTCTTATTAAAATGATCCGGTACAAATTTTGTCTCGCCATTTTTAACCGCATCAATCGCCGGACCTGCAAGTGGTTTCATCTTTACGAACCATTGTTTGCTGACACGAGGCTCTACCGTCGTACCACAGCGGTAGCAGGTTCCTACGTTATGATCGTGATCTTCTACTTTTACCAATGCGCCTTCTGCTTCCAGATCTTTTACGATGGCTTCACGTGCTTCGTAGCGGTCCATTCCGGCGTATTTCTCGTATTCATCGACAATCTTCGCGTCGTCTGTCATTACATTGATAATTGGCAGATTGTGGCGAAGTCCTACTTCAAAGTCGTTCGGGTCGTGTGCCGGCGTGATCTTTACGACACCGGTTCCAAATTCCATATCTACGTAATCATCCGCAATCAACGGAATCTCGCGGTGAACCAATGGAAGGACAAGCATTTTTCCAACCAGATCTTTGTATCGTTCATCGTTTGGATTGACAGCCACCGCCGTATCTCCCAAAAGAGTTTCCGGACGGGTTGTCGCCAAATTGATATAACCGCTTCCATCCGCAAACGGATAGCGCAGATGCCAGAAATGTCCCTTCTGATCTTCGTACTCTACCTCGGCATCGGAAATGGATGTCAGACAATGAGGGCACCAGTTGATGATACGCTCACCGCGGTAGATCAATCCTTTATTATAAAGTTTTACAAATACTTCCTTAACGGCTTTATTGCAGCCCTCGTCCATCGTAAAACGCTCTCTGTCCCAATCACAGGAAGATCCCATTTTCTTAAGCTGGGATACGATACGTCCGCCGTACTGTTTTTTCCAGTCCCAGGCACGCTCCAGAAATTTTTCACGTCCGATATCCTCTTTCGTGATTCCCTCTTTTCGCATCGCCTCGACGATCTTCGCTTCGGTCGCAATCGACGCATGGTCAGTTCCCGGAAGCCAAAGAGCTTCATAACCCTGCATTCTCTTAAAACGAATGAGAATGTCCTGCAGCGTATTGTCAAGGGCATGTCCCATGTGAAGCTGTCCCGTGATGTTTGGTGGCGGAATTACGATCGTATACGGTTTCTTATCCGGATTTACTTCCGCATGAAAATACTTCTTGCTGATCCATTTGGAATAAAGACGGTCTTCAATGTCTTTTGGATCATAATTTTTTTCCAATTCTTTTCTCATGATTACCTCCGATAATAATAAAAAAACTCTGGAAGAATACCTTCCGGAGTCATTCGCTTCAATCAGGTACCTTCCCTCTATAAGGGCGGCAAAGCCGCGGTACCACCTTATTTCAAATAAATGCAGGTTTCCTCTTTCCTGCGTTTTATTCCTCATTCTGCCGATAACGGGGCGAACCGTGATCTTCTACACACAATATCTGCTTCAAAGATCATGCTCTGAAGCTACCTTCCACAAACCACTTGCCGGATTTCTTTCAGCCGGTGAAAATCCTCTCTGCTGGCGTTTCTTTGTGTACTCCTCTTCTTCCACGCATTTCACTTATCTTTTATAATAGGGGGTTTTGGGGGAAATGTCAAGAAAAATTTGTTGCAGGATATTATTCCAAAACCAGAGCCCGTAGTTTCCCATTCGGAACCGCTTCCGCTTAGAAGAACACTCATAGCGGTGCCTGAGGGCAAACTACGCCCTCTAGGCACCGATGGTGTTCTAAATTCCTCATTGGAAAACTACGGGCTCTGGTTTCGGATTAAGACTACAATCAAATTCGTTACGAAGGATAGATTTCATTCTATTATTTACCATATTTTTCTGCCATCTCTCTGGCCCGTTCCCCGATTTTCTCCCGCAGGCTTATAGGTTCAATAATCTCCACGTTGGTATTGTACTGCATCGCCCACAAAAACATTGCATCTTCACTACAGCACAGCGATACCGTATACCAATCCTTTTCTTCGGACAATACAGAAAAATCTGTTCCAAACCAGTCCACCAGATCATTAAAAATGCTCTTTTTGGCTTTCATTAAAATTCTACTGCCTTCTCCTCCAAACAGATACATATGTTCTGCCATATGTTTGGGAAGATTGATTCCTTTTTGCAACCCTTTGACACACTTCATCGGTTTTCTTGCCTCATCTGATATCACAATATCGGTAATCCGATCCACCCGGCAATGTGCCACATTGTCATAGCTATCGTAATTTCCAAGGAGATAATAACGTCCATTATTAATGATCAGTTGATACGGATTCATTATGTATCGCTGTTCCCGCCTTGGACGCAATTTGAAGTCTGTATCATAATCGTTGTAAATAAAACTGATTTTCTTTTCGTTTTCTATCGCATCCTCTATTACACCGATCACATACATCAACTGCTTATTATCCACCTTGTGCAGTTCCGGCAAATAAGAAATATGTGTTAATTTAGGCTCAAAATATTTACTCGATTGCTTTTTTAGCTTCTCGATCAAATCTTTCGCCTGAGCACCGGAAATTCCTTTTGAGAATAAAACGGCATCAATAAGGAATCGGAGCTCGGAGTCTTCAAACTCCCGCTCCATCAGATAATACCCTTTTTCCATGGAAATTTCATAGCCAAATTCCTGCAGATATTCCAAATTATTTTTTACAGACCGCCGGTCACATTCCATCCCATAATCTCTTTTGAGTATACGAAGAATTTGCTGCTGCGTCAGGTGATGATTTTCATCAGAATGCTCTTTTAGGATATCTAAAATGAGCATATTAAGCATTTTTTTATTTGCTGTCGCGTACATTGTCGGTCACCTCAAGCATTCTATTTATTACCATCTTTTGCTTTTTCATACTCTTCCCACACTTCACTAAATTTATTTAAATACTTCTCCATACTTTTAGCCCTAACCGATGGATGCCACATTCTAAGAATAGGAATTTCCTTTTTGTTTAGAACCAATCCCTTTTGTTGCCAGACATTCTTATACTTATCGTCAAAAATAGCATCCATATACTTCTTCTTATATGTATTACATGCACACCACACAATCACATCCGGATTAATTATTTCAATTTCTCTTCGTATATAATCTTTGTATGTTTCTATATACTTCAAAAAGTTTTCTCCTTGAATATTTCCAAATCCACCACGCTTATTCAAATTCATAAAAGCAATTTTATTGAGTGCTTGTTTATTCTTATCTACATCAAAAGATGATTCTATTTTATAGTTCTTCTCCGTCATAATTCGGTACATCTCACCAAATTTTATTCTCATTTTTCCGCTCCAGGTTTCTTGTTCTTCTCCGTTTATATATTTAGCGAAACTGCAAACTGTATTACCCTCGTTATTTCCAACCAAATGTCCATTTTCGCATTTTCCTTTTAATCCAGGGTTTTTTTCATCATTATCCTGCTTACAATCTATACTTACTTCATTTGTGATAAACAAAACCTTCGGTTTATTATGTTCACTATTTTGATATTCTACCGAGTTTACAATACCATCTTCATAAAAAGAATTCACTGCAACCACATAACCGTCTTGGCTATTACATGTTTCTTCTCCGCTATCATTTGACTGTTCCTCTTTCCAACACTCAAATAATTTTTTTAATTTTAATGTTTTAACTTCTTCCAATGTTTTCATTCCAATCCTCTCCTTTTCTTCAAAAACAAATTTTACAATTATTGTATCTCATTTTCAAACAGATTTCACGGTAGTTTTCTCTTGCAAATCTACAATTTCTACTCCCTCGAATAATACTCCTTTCCCGTTTCCAAACATATTCCGGCGAGACGTCCGTTATGTGAGCAGGCACCACAATCCAAGGCAATATGATTATATTTGCGATAAATATAACCGGGTCTGTCATTTCCAAGAATTGTCTGTGTTGGTGTATGCCCTGTGATCACGATTTTATCTTCGTAATAGGGCATCTCATAATCGGTGCGCGTCCATAGCAGATCATCAATGGTATACTCTTCGATCGGCTTTTTATAATAAAACCTGAATCCGTGAACCTTGTTTCAAAATGAAAAGGCACACAGGAAATGTTTGCCATATTTGTTATTGTATACTAAATTTTGAAAATGCTGCATAATTTTGCGTTCAAAAAAAGACTGCACCATTTGTGTGCAGCTGCCATTGCCATATTCAGCTACCTGTTGTCAGGTGATGAATGCAAAGCTGTCATAAAGACGCTTGAAAGTAAATCTCCAGCGATTACTCCTTCCAATGGACAGCACCAGACGGCCGGCATGTTCTGTCAGATGTCCCGCAAACTGCATAAGATTACTGATCACCGTACGTATTCTTCGGCGATGTATTTTCTTCCGGCCGGGAGCATCCTTCTTTATTCAGCGATTCCTGCCCTATGATTCGAAGGATATTATATGCGATCATTGTCAGCTCCAGCACCAGTTTGTTGCTCTCAAACTTTCCCGACGGGAGTCTTTCAACATCCATGTCCGTCTTGATTTCACTGTGATACTGCTCACTTTCTCCGTGGGCATGGTAAAGATCAATGACTGTTTCGTCTGGCAGGGAAGTGTTTGTCCAGTATGTGCCCAGTTCTATATCGGGTACGATAAAATACTGCCCATATCGGTCAATGGTTCTTTCCGTGATCTCATAAATTGTGCGTATTCCGACAGTTTTCTCCTCGTTATCAGAAAGGGAATATGTCACATTCCGGAAGGTCTGTCCGATATAAACAGTTTTCCCATCACGTGGATGCTGGATATTCTGGCAGCATTCCCTGACGGATTCCAGCCATTCTTCTTTACTTTCCTGTCTGGGATTCCGTTTTATGATGAAAGACACATTGTTGTATTTATAGCTTTCTTCCATAAAGATGCCTATGTTTTCAGATGCATCGTTGCCGGAATCCAGCCGGATGAGCAGTGGTTTTTCCGTCAGCTGTCTGCACAGTTCAATGGTCTCTCTCAGGAAATCAGGAGTTTCTTTCTGGCAGTGCTGTTTCCCAATCCGCAGTTCAAGATTGACGAGGTATCCTTCTGTGCCGATATATGCCATAATTGGTGCATATCCGTCAAAACCCTTGTAGGTACGGGATACGCCTTCCTTATTGGATTTCGAATTGTCAAAGGGGGTTACATCAATATCGACAGGAACAAAGCCGTTATCCAGGGCTGTCGGCTCTATGTGCATTTCACGCAGCATGTCGACATTTGCCTGCTGGATGTCTTTGCGCAGGGAATCCCCGATCATGTCAAAACGCTGACGGAGTGTTTCGGCGGAAGGAATCGCATAGGAGATGCCTAATGCGTATTTGTAGTAGTCAGGGTCATCCATCATTTCACGGACAGCTTCATACTGGGGTTTTCCCTGACAGAGCATACCAATATAGGTGAGGAGCACGTCTCCATTTTTTATCTGTTTCTGCAGATAATCTTTTGAAATTGGAGCACGGTTGATTTTTTTAACAAAACTGCTTTTTCCAAGTATTTGCCCTACGAATACCAGACCACTGGGAGTAATGAGCCGCTCATCGCTGAATTCAATGTGTATTTTCTTCATTGCACTGCCTCCGCCTATCTTTTGATACTTTCATTATACAGGATAATGCATGATGATACAGTAAAAAAACAAAATTTTGTTTAACCTAGTGGGTGAAATAAAATGTATTGCGAAAATCAGTTTCCAGCAGGTATTATTGCTGAAAAAAAGGGATGTAACACTATGGTAAGTTTCACGGAATAAGGTGGATTTTCATTGACACATATAACACCTTACAATATAATAAAAGAAAATATATAGCTTATAAAGGAGGTTCCTTAATGACGAAAAAAATAACCGAAATATTCTTGGCATTGTGCATGGCAATTTTCGTTTTGCCGATGACCATTCAGGCGGCATCAAAGCCCGATATTAAAGTTGGCGACTATGTTAAAATGGGCGCGTATAACAATGCCTCAATTCTTTGGCGATGTGTAAGCATTGACAATAACGGACCGCTTATGCTTGCAGACAAAATTGTTGACACCCTTGCATATGATGCCAAAACAAATGACAACAGCAATTCAAAATCACACAGCAGAAGCTATAAGCGTGATGATTACGGTTCTAACTATTGGAAAGACAGCAATATGCGTTCTTGGTTAAATTCGACCGCAGCTGAAGGCAAAGTCGATTGGCTTTGCGGCAACCCTCCGAAAGACGGATATGTAAGCGGTGTGGGAGCGTACAACGAAAAAGCGGGTTTTCTCAACGCTTTTTCAAAATCTGAAATTGCGGCAATGAAAACCGTTACCCAGCGTTCTCTCGTTTCTCATCCCGAATACAACAAGGGCATAGTTGATGGAGACGCAAATTCGGATTTGTTATACTACACCGATATTTCGGAAGCGGTGGCAAACTACGACAGTTCATATTTTGAAACTACAACCGAAAAGGTTTTTCTTCTTGATGTAAAGCAGGCTAATGCCGTGTGGAAAAATCTCAAAGGTTATTATGTTGCGTATAATAATGACGGTATGGCTTGGCCTTATTGGCTTCGCACTCCTGTTACCGATTGCAATCACGATATGCGTTATATCAGTTCATCGGGTCAGGTCGGTCGTTATGCTCCGTGGTATTCCGATTTGGGCGTAAGACCTGCATTTTATCTCGATTCCGAATATTTTGTTACAACTTCCGGCAGCGGCTCACAAAGCAGTCCTTATATCGGCTCTGCTCCAAATAAGCAAGAGGATGATTATACAATTTCGGAACCTGCCGAGGACGCAAATCCCGATTGGAATGTCAGCACCGAGCAAAGCATTCAGCTCACCCTCGGCCCGTGGTATTCAAATGACGGAAAATATTCTAATCCTACCATCCCTGTTTATACCATCCAAAAAACACGCAGCGACACGGAAAATATGGTTGTTGTCGTTTGCGGCGAGGGATACACAAAAAGTCAGCAGGGCAAATTCATCAATGATGTCAAACGACTTTGGCAGGACGCTATGAAATATGAACCGTATCGCAGTTATGCCGACAGATTCAATGTTTACGCTCTTTGCACAGCTTCCGAATCGACTTTTGACAATGGTGGAAGCACCTTCTTTGATGTTATAGTCGACAAATATAATTCGCCTGTTATTTCTAATAATCTCCACGGAAGTCAGTGGAAAAATCATATTTTTGAGAGATGTATCGGTCCTGAATTTATCGAGAAAATTCACGATGCTCATATCAAAAAAAAGTGTGATCCAAACACAATTCCGTCCGGTTCGGAATATGAGCCTTATTATTATGTTCACGATTATATTGCTCAGTTCGCTATGGTTGTAAACACAAAATCAGATTTCGGCGGTGCTTATAATAACCGTGAATACGGCTTCCATTATTTCATTTCGCCATCAGACAGTTATCGTGCGTCAAAAACTTTTGCACACGAGTTTGGACACGGTTTGCTCGGTCTCGGTGATGAATACAGTAACGGATATTTGCTTGACGATAAGGAACTTAAATCACTCAATCTTTCCTCGGTTGAAGAACCGGAAAAGATAAAATGGCGACAGCTTTTAGGTTTTAGAAACACATATACCTGCCGCAATGCTTACGGCTCAAAAATGCTTGTTTCAAGTTATGAGTGCATAATGAGAGACACAAACTATCAATTCTGTGAGGTTTGCCGTTTGCAGGGCTTCAAGCGAATGTCTCAGCTTGTTAAGGATGTAGACCTTTATGTTGCAACTCCCGAGGTTAAGGAATATACGGGCGCTTATTCAAAGCCGTCTGATTTTACCGACCTTGAAACAAGTTCATATTATAATTACACATATAATCGCAATGACCGACTTTTGAGCGGCAACAGCAAAAGCAGATTTAATACTAATATGAACGGTAAAAAAATCGAGCTTAGAACTGTTATTCAAAACATTTCAGATAAAAATGCACGACAATTAAAATTCAAAATGTGGATTAAGCACTCCGACGGAAGCGTTGCGACCGATTCATCGGGGAATCCGCTTCAAACAGTACAAACCTTTGACATTCCTGTTTGGAATGATAAGGCAAATTTCTGGCCGCTCGGTGCTTTGGATCACATCAAAAGCGACTTTAATTCAGGCTTAAAGAGTTGCTCGCTTATTTATCAAATTCCGTCTGATGCACAGCTTAAGAGCGGCGATACCGTGGCATTTCAGGTGCTCGATGAAAACGGAAATGTGCTTGCAGACGACAATACGGAAACACAGCGCTACACAACCGTTTCAATTCAGTATAAATTTGAGGACGGCTCTGAAATTCCAAACACTGCCGGCGGAACATTTACCGTGCCATACGGCACAAAGCTTGATTTAACACCGGCAAAAACACTTTATGATTATGAATTTATAAAGGTTGACGGCTTGAATAAGCCTATTGTTTCGGACGGAACGGTTGTTACATATTATTACAAAAATAAAAACGAAGAACACACTCACAATCTGACTTTGGTTGCTGCGAAAGCTGCCACCTGCACTACTGCGGGCAATTCCGCATACTACACCTGCGATGGCTGTGACAAGTGGTTCGCAGATGCAACAGGATCGGTAGAAATTACCGATAAAACCAGTGTGAAGATTCCGGCTCCCGGACATACCGCAGGCACAGAATGGAAGTCTGATGATACTAACCACTGGCATGAATGTTCTCGTTGCCACGACAAAAAGGACGAAGCGGCTCACGATTACGGTTCTGACAATGTTTGCGACACCTGCGGATATTACAAAACTGTACCGCACACTCACAATCTGACTTTGGTTGCTGCGAAAGCTGCCACCTGCACAGAGGGCGGTAAGGAAGCATACTACAAGTGCGAAGGTTGTGGCAAGTTCTATGAAGATGTACTCGGTACAAAGGAAATAACCGACCTTGCATCTTGGGGCAATATTGCTAAGATTGCCCACACCACAAAGCAAACCGTAACAAAGGCAACCCCAACAGCAAACGGCAAGATAGTAAATTACTGTTCGGTATGTAAGAAAACTCTTTCAACGACAGTAATTCCAAAGGCATCAAGCATAAAGCTTAAAGCAACATCATTAACATATAACGGAAAGGTTAGAACACCTAAGGTTATTGTTAAGGACAGAACAGGAAAGACACTTGTTAAGAATACTGACTATACTGTGTCTTATGCAAAAGGCAGAAAGTATGTTGGCAAGTACGCAGTAAAGATTACCTTTAAGGGTAAATACAGCGGAACAAAGACGCTTTATTTCACAATCAAGCCAAAGGCAACAAGTATTTCCTCACTTAAAGCAGGTTCAAAGAAGTTTACAGTAAAGTGGAAGAAGCAGGCTACACAGACAACAGGCTATCAGGTACAGTACAGTGCCTCAAGTAAATTCAGCAAGGCTAAGACCGTAACAGTAGGCAAGAATACAACAGTATCAAAGAAAATTTCAAAGCTTTCGGGCAAGAAAAAGTATTATGTAAGAGTTCGCACCTATAAGACAGTTAAGATTAACGGCAAATCCATAAGGATTTATTCAGGCTGGTCAAAAGCTAAGACTGTTACAACAAAGAAATAAAAACTATACCGTAACCTTTGATTCTGCCGGTGGCTCTGCAGTAACGACTCAGACTATCGAAGAAGGTCAGAAGGCAACCAAACCTGCCGCTCCTACCAAGTCTGACGATACCACCAAGCCTTCGGATGATGTTCAGAATCCGCAGACCGGCGACAACAGTATGAGTGGCTGTGGATCGCTCTGCTGTTCGTCAGCGGCTTCGGAGTTGTGACAACTACTGTTTATACTAAAAAAGAAAATCTGTGAAATAACAGATAGCTAACCATTTAAGGATGGCGGTAGCGGAGCTTCCGCTGCCGCCTTTTCCTTACGAAAAGGATTTCTTCGGAAGTCCCTTTCCGAAAGGCGGCAAAAAAAGCGCTTTGCCGATTTTCGGAAAGAAATCGAACAAGGAGAAATCAAATGGACGAACAAGAAAAAGAAATTGAAGAAATACTCAGAACATTTGACAAAGCACCTTCGCCTTCGTCAGAGAATAGTGTTCAAAGTCATTTTAGTGCGATTGGGGGCATTTATGACTGAGACTTTTGAGAGACATCGCTCAAATCAAAATCGTAACACGAATTGCAATGAGCAAAACTCCGAGCGAATACAGAAAATCATATTTATAACCGTTGACTTTATAAAAGCTCGGGTGTATAATCAAAAAAATAAAGCTGTCTCGGCTGATGAAGACTATAAATTTTGCTGTTTCTGAACACAACAGCAGAGTTTACAGTCTTATTTTTTTAGGTGATAATATGAAATTCAAAAAATATGCAACAAAAACGCTGATGATCGTTATCGGATCAATAATATCCGCATACGGAATTACGCTTGCAATAGGCGCAGGTTTCGACGGCGCAACACTTGCGATATTGTGGCAAGGGCTGACGAATGTGACAGGTATGTCAATCGGCACATCGTCGCTTATTGTGGCTGTGGCAATGATAATTTTTGCCCTTTTCTATGACAGAAAACAAATCAATATTGGCACAATTCTTTACCAAATCATTTACAGTTTTTTCGTAGATGTATTCACAAAAATTCAGCATTATACAGATATTAAAGCGGTTAATTTTGTTATAATGCTGCTTGGCATTGCTATATTTTCGTTCGGAACGGGGATTTACTCCGCCGCTGATTTCGGCAGGGGCTCATATGAAGCAGTCACATTTTCGCTTGCCGAAAAAAACGGGTGGAAAATCAAAATCGTACGAATGGTTCTTGATATTATAATGGTAATTATCGGCGTTTTGCTCGGCGGTAAATTCGGAATTTGCACAATTGCCACCGTTTTGCTCTCCGGTCCGATAATTCAGGCAACCGTAAGCACTGTTAAGAAATGAAAGATTTTAAAAAACATTTCTTAAAATTCTCATACAAGCCTAAAAGTGATAAGACATACAAAAAGGATGGAATTCGATTTTGAACAAGTCCGTAAAAAATGGACAATAGAAAAAACGGAGTTAAGGTTATATCCGCTAACGAAAACATTAGCGAAGGCTCAAAAGGCATAATTCTTGAATACGTACTTGAAGGTATGGCTGAATATTATTCAGCAGACTTATCAGAGAAAGTCATTTTGCCGATGATCGTACTTAAATGCTTTGATGATATTCTTTCCCCTACCCTACCAAAGAAGCCGTTGTTAAAAAGGCTGAAGAACTTCAAGCACAAGGTATGATTTCAGTTATTGACAAAGTAATGGCATTATTATACTATGACAGTGTGAGTTAACACCTGAATCCGTGAACCTTGTTTCAAAATGAAAAGGCACACAGGAAATGTTTGCCATATTTGTTATTGTATACTAAATTTTGAAAATGCTGCATAATTTTGCGTTCAAAAAAAGACTGCACCATTTGTGTGCAGCTGCCATTGCCATATTCAGCTACCTGTTGTCAGGTGATGAATGCAAAGCTGTCATAAAGACGCTTGAAAGTAAATCTCCAGCGATTACTCCTTCCAATGGACAGCACCAGACGGCCGGCATGTTCTGTCAGATGTCCCGCAAACTGCATAAGATTACTGATCACCGTACGTATTCTTCGGCGATGTATTTTCTTCCGGCCGGGAGCATCCTTCTTTATTCAGCGATTCCTGCCCTATGATTCGAAGGATATTATATGCGATCATTGTCAGCTCCAGCACCAGTTTGTTGCTCTCAAACTTTCCCGACGGGAGTCTTTCAACATCCATGTCCGTCTTGATTTCACTGTGATACTGCTCACTTTCTCCGTGGGCATGGTAAAGATCAATGACTGTTTCGTCTGGCAGGGAAGTGTTTGTCCAGTATGTGCCCAGTTCTATATCGGGTACGATAAAATACTGCCCATATCGGTCAATGGTTCTTTCCGTGATCTCATAAATTGTGCGTATTCCGACAGTTTTCTCCTCGTTATCAGAAAGGGAATATGTCACATTCCGGAAGGTCTGTCCGATATAAACAGTTTTCCCATCACGTGGATGCTGGATATTCTGGCAGCATTCCCTGACGGATTCCAGCCATTCTTCTTTACTTTCCTGTCTGGGATTCCGTTTTATGATGAAAGACACATTGTTGTATTTATAGCTTTCTTCCATAAAGATGCCTATGTTTTCAGATGCATCGTTGCCGGAATCCAGCCGGATGAGCAGTGGTTTTTCCGTCAGCTGTCTGCACAGTTCAATGGTCTCTCTCAGGAAATCAGGAGTTTCTTTCTGGCAGTGCTGTTTCCCAATCCGCAGTTCAAGATTGACGAGGTATCCTTCTGTGCCGATATATGCCATAATTGGTGCATATCCGTCAAAACCCTTGTAGGTACGGGATACGCCTTCCTTATTGGATTTCGAATTGTCAAAGGGGGTTACATCAATATCGACAGGAACAAAGCCGTTATCCAGGGCTGTCGGCTCTATGTGCATTTCACGCAGCATGTCGACATTTGCCTGCTGGATGTCTTTGCGCAGGGAATCCCCGATCATGTCAAAACGCTGACGGAGTGTTTCGGCGGAAGGAATCGCATAGGAGATGCCTAATGCGTATTTGTAGTAGTCAGGGTCATCCATCATTTCACGGACAGCTTCATACTGGGGTTTTCCCTGACAGAGCATACCAATATAGGTGAGGAGCACGTCTCCATTTTTTATCTGTTTCTGCAGATAATCTTTTGAAATTGGAGCACGGTTGATTTTTTTAACAAAACTGCTTTTTCCAAGTATTTGCCCTACGAATACCAGACCACTGGGAGTAATGAGCCGCTCATCGCTGAATTCAATGTGTATTTTCTTCATTGCACTGCCTCCGCCTATCTTTTGATACTTTCATTATACAGGATAATGCATGATGATACAGTAAAAAAACAAAATTTTGTTTAACCTAGTGGGTGAAATAAAATGTATTGCGAAAATCAGTTTCCAGCAGGTATTATTGCTGAAAAAACGGGATGTAACACTATGGTAAGTTTCACGGAATAAGGTGTATTCCATTATATAAATCTCCGTAAAATTCAAATTCATCTCTCAGTTTTTTAACCACTACTCCTGTTACAAGCACGTCCAACAAGATATGTTTTAAAAGAGAATGCAATCTAGTCTGAAGATATCCTCGAAATAATACCTCTTCAACTAGTCCGACAGTAAAAAAATAGACAAAATATATCAGTATATCTGCAAAATCAATAAAAGATTGGTGCTCAAACAATACATTTGATAAGCAATTACAAAAGAAAAGGATTGCTGCCAATGTGCCGCCCAAAACAAAAGATAATCTAATATTTCCTTCTTTTAACCCTATTGTTTCAATTCCCTGATGTCTCATTTTAAGACATAAAAGAACCAAAACCACAAAAAACACATTGATTCCTCCACCTATAATAGTGATTTGCAATTGAGAAATATATTGTACAATTATACCAGAAATAGTCATAACAACAAAATATGTTACTATTATCCCCAACGCTAAAAAGCCATCACTACTATCAAACTTAGTTATGTGTTCTTTATATGAATCTGGTACATCAAAAAGCTTTTTCATTTTTGTAATCTCCTAAACACCAAGTCGAGTAGACTAAGACCTCTCAATCTTAGCCCCTCACAGATCCGTACGTGCGG
>OHPI01001148.1_pt1 | contig 15074 bp, 10 predicted proteins | sample 1577651 | NCBI WGS metagenome assembly OHPI01 (sample SAMEA3879578, study PRJEB24766) | human gut metagenome | biome: human-associated habitat; feature: feces | place: USA | collected 1985/1987
GCACAGGTGGAAGCGGTTCAGGTGACAGCGGAAGCACAGGTGGAAGCGGTTCAGGCGATAGTGGAAGCACAGGTGGAAGCGGTTCAGGTGACAGCGGAAGCACAGGTGGAAGCGGTTCAGGTGATAGTGGAAACACAGGTGGAAGCGAAAGTGGTAGTGAAACCGGAAGTTCAGAAGCCGCAGGTAATTAACTATTGCTTTTGATTTGTGTTGCAAAGCAAGGAGGATACGAAAAACAATGAAATGTTTAATACTTGCCGGAGGCAGCGGAGACAGCCTTTGGCCATTGTCAAGAAAGAATTATCCAAAGCAGTTTATGAATATTAAAGAAGGTCGTTCACTTTTACAGGAAACGGTCGTTAGAAATATGCCATTTTGTGATGAATTTGTTATTGTCACAAAGGAGAGCTACAGGAATATAGTCAATGGTCAGATGAAAGCATTTCAGAGTCTGAAGTACCGGCTTATTCTTGAGGGTTCACCAAAGGGGACAGCTGCGGCAATTATGCTTGGAAATATGTTCTGCAATCAGTCGGAACTGGTTTTTGTAGTAACTGCGGATCATTTGATAGAGGGTCAGGAGTACAGAGAAGCAGTTCTTAGAGGCAAGGAACTTGCTAAAGAAGGATATGTTGCGGCTATAGGAATCAAGCCGACAGAGAATGCTTCCGGATATGATTATATTATAAAAGATGAAGAGGATGTATTAGGCTTTATCGAGAGACAGCAGTTCGATTTGAAAAGCGATTCATATAAGAATAAAGAATATCTTTGGAACAGCGGAATGTATATATACAGAGTTGGGGATCTTATAAACAGTGTGAAAAATATTTCACCTGAATTATATAATACATGTCGTTTGGCAAAGAGAAGAACTCCTGCAATAAGACGAGGCATCCGCTTTTCTGAAAATGTGATGAAAGATATTCCTACAGGCAGTATTGAGCAGATTGTATTTTCAAAGAACAGTATTGTAAAAGTTGTTGAGGCAGAATTTGGCTGGAAAGATGTCGGCAATGTAAGTGATCTTGACGGATTTGGCAGTGTGACACATTCTGATTATGTAATAAAGAATAATTGTGAAGATGTGTCAGTCGTAAACAATGCAGAGAGACAGCTTGTTGTAACAAATGATTTGAATGATATAGTAGTTGTAAATACTGAAGATGCAGTTTATGTTTCTTCAAAAGAACGTGCAAAAGATATTAAAGATATAATAAAAGATAACCGTGAAAAGTATGAAAGTTATTTTGATTACAACAGACTTTCTTATCGTGAATGGGGAATTCATGAACTTCTTACATGGTCCGAAGGGTACAAAGTAAAGAAAGTAACAGTTTTTCCGGGAATGAGCATGAATCTTCACCAGCATGAGATTAGAAGTGAGCACTGGGCTGTTGTTGAAGGTACAGCAACTATCACACTCGGTCAGGAGACAAGGGATTATCATAAGTTTGAAAGCGTATTTGTGCCTATTGGAATGAAGCACAAAGTTGCTAATAAAACAGATAAAAATGTTGTTATTATAGAGATTGGAATAGGTGAGGTTGTATCTGAGAGAGATATTGTAAAGATATATACAGATGAATCTTCTGAGGGTAATTATATTGCAACACAGGATAATCCTGTTATAAAGCTTGACCCTGCATTTAAGGATAATCTCTGGGGCGGCACTAAGCTTCGTACTGTATTCGGCAAGAAATGCGATTATGATATTATTGCGGAAAGCTGGGAATTATCAGCACATCCGGATGGACCAAGCCGTATAGCAGATGGTAGATACAAGGGTATGCTTTTTGGTGATTATCTTTCAATTATCGGAAAAGAAAGTCTTGGCTGGAAATGTCAGGCACAGGACAGATTCCCTATCCTTATAAAGTTTATTGATGCAAAGCAGGCATTGTCAGTACAGATTCATCCTGATGATGAATATGCACTTGAAAATGAAGGCGAGTATGGCAAGAATGAGATGTGGTATGTTGTTGACAGTGAACCGGGCTCATATCTTTACTGCGGACTTAAAAAGAATACTGATAAAGAAGAGATTGAACGCAGAATTGCAGATAATACAATAACAGACATTCTCAATAAAATTGAAGTTAAAAAGGGCGATGTTGTTATGGTTAAAGCCGGAACAATACATGCTATAGGAGCCGGAATAATTATCTGTGAAATCCAGCAGAACTCAAACTGCACATACAGAATGTATGATTATGACAGAAGAGATAAGTATGGCAATCCGAGAGAACTTCATGTTAAAAAAGCACTTGATGTTGTTGACACAAAAGCTTATGTGAAAGATAATACAACGGAAGTTATGCTTGAGGAAAATGAGCATTATTCCCTTGAACGTCTTGTACAGTGCAAATACTTTGAATGTCTCAAATATGAGATAAAAGACGAAGTTAAGATTGTTGCAGATGAATCATCATTTGTTTCACTTGTATTTATAGAGGGAAGCGGAACGATAGAGGCAGATGATTATAAGCAGGAAGTTCCGTTCAAAGCGGGAGAAAGCTTCTTTGTAAGTTCAGGAAAAAGAAGTATTAATATTAAAGGAAAAGGCACATGCATAGTAACACATGTATAAATACACGAAGTGTATTTATATATGTGTTACATGGACACAATGTGTCATGTAAGCCCGCATCAGCTGCGGGCTTTACGACGTAAAATAAAAAGGCAGGTTTCTGATGAAAAGCGGCGGTAAGAAGACAAAGATTGTGCTTTACAGTGCAAGTATTATATTGGTATTATTTTATATAATTGTAATGTGGTGGGGAATTACCCCAAAAGTAGGAATTGAATATAAGATGTATTATATAACGCACGAACTTTCTGACTGGCCGGGATATGGCAGATTAAGCTATAAACTTGGAACCAAAGAAATCTGTACATCATACAAAGACAGAAATGGAAGTCCTTATACATGGGATGTATGTGTGAGGAAAGGTCAGGGCTGGAACAGGGAGCAGTATGACGGAAGCGTAAGCAATGCATCTGAAAGCTACATATATTATCTTCCTGAAAAAAATGCGGATAATGTTACATATACGATTGAGGTAAAAAATGTTACAGGAGCCGTAAAGGTATATGCGGATGATAAGCAGATAGGTGAGTTTGAAAAAGACGGAACATACAGTTTTAAAGCAGGAAATGCTGTGAGTGATAAATTATTTACAATAAAATTTGAGACAGAAAGAGGAAGCAGTTTTACACTGTGGAGTACCTGCCTTGAATAATGCAGGCTGGTTGATTATTAAGTGATGGAGGCGTTATGAAAGACAACAAATCGTTATTTCAGAGAGTAAAATTATATGCCATACCCGGATTGATTACGTGTGCGGTTATTGTATTTATTTATGTTTTTAAAGGTATATGGCCGTTTGGAGCTAACCGTATAGATTATTTTGACAATATGCAGCAGGTAGCACCACTCTATGCACATCTTTGGGACTGGATGCATGGAAAGGCGTCATTGTGGTTTGACTGGTACACAGGATTTGGCACGAATGTATCAATGAGTATATCTGCATTTTCAATGCTTAGTCCTTTTAATCTTTTGCTGTATCTTTTTCCGAGAACTCTGATACTTGAAAGTATATCAATACTTACGCTTGTAAAAATGATATTTATGGCAGTTGCCATGTATGCATATATTAATAAAAAATATAACAGCCTTTCATATAATATGAAAGTTGTATTTTCACTTATGTATACATTCTGCGGATATACAGTGCTCTATGGTTCATGCTTTACACCATGGATGGATATAGTTGCATTATTCCCACTCCTTATGCTTGCATATGAAAATATGATGCAGACAGGCAAAAAGCTTTTTTACATAATAATGGTTGCAATTATTTTCATAATTAACTATTATCTCGGTGCCATGTCACTTGTATACATATTCCTTATAAGCGGGGCGTATGTTCTTCTTATGTCTAAGAAAGAAAAAATCAAGGAACATGCATGGAATCTTGGAATCGGAACTGTTGCAGGACTTGGGCTTTCATGTTTTGTGCTTGTGCCTGTAATGATGCAGCTTTCAGGCTCACAGAGAGGTGGCTCCGGACAGGGAATTGTATCGCAGTATATCGGCTGGATAAAGAGTGCTATTATATCTGACGGACAGATGGCAGCATTTCAGAGATGGATGATGCTTTATGGAATGGCATTTGCAGCAGCAGTAATAATTATGGGCTTAAAGAAGTTCAAAGAAGAGAAGAATACTATAAGATATATGATTTCCCAGCTTCTTATTTCGCTTCTGCCAATTGTTGTCGAAGGAATCAATCTTATGTGGCATTTTGGTTCGTATAACGGATATACGTTAAGAAACGGATATATTGTCGCATTTACGCTTATAACTGTTGCTGCGTATTTTGCACAGCGGATGTTTGAAGAAGTGACAGCTGATAAAAAACAGCTTGTAAAACAGCTTGTCATATTTGTTGTAGCGGCAGCTGTATATGCAGTTATTTATAATATTATTCCTTCAAATGATATCATCTTAGCAGCATTTATATTATTTATAGCGATATTTATAGCAGCATTTATTTTTTATAATAAAAAGCTTAAAAAAGATGGAATTGGATTTGATTTTAATACTATTATAGCGATAGTTGCTATAGAAGTATTTATTGGTGCATATTCGCTTATCGGACCACCTAAGTTTTATGAATATGAGCCATATCAGTATGGCGATTATGTCCAGGCTGCGAATGAAGTAAAGGATTCACTTGATATTGAAGAGTCTGTGACTGAAAGAATTGTCAATCCGGATATAAGCCTTAATGCCAACTATCCGCTTATTTTAAGGAGAAGTGCAATGTCAAGCTTTACGGCGGCCCTTCAGAGTGATACACAGAGTTATTCAAAGAAATTTGGTTACTCTAAGTATTTCCTCTGGCTTCTTGATTCAGGCGGCACGGTATTTACTAATTCACTCTTTCATGTTACTCAGGCAGTCAATGTGAATGAACTTGATTCACAGATGTATACAGCAGTAAGAAGTGATGGAGACTATACGTTATATGATGCTAATTACAAGCTTCCTTTTGCAATGAGTGTAAATAAAAACATTACACGTCAGGATTTCAGCGGCAACTGGGAAGATTTACATAATATTTTCTACAAGGCACTCACTAATGACACACAGGATATTGTTAATGGCATGTCATATACTAAGAAAGAGTCATCGGTTATAAGGGAGTATAATGTAAGAGCAGATGGAAAACAGGCTGTTTATATTAATATTGTTGATGTAAATAACCGTAATACAGATGCTAATGCTTCATGGCTTATAAGTTCAATGCATATATATGTCAATGGTGAAGCGGTTCTTGTTCCGACACTTGGTGATGTTAAGAATACAGCATATTTTACAGATTATAATAATAATCTCGTATATCTTGGCACATTTGAGAATGAGAATTTTACAATAAGAGTTGAATATGATGACCCATGGTATCTGAAGGTAAGTGAGGTATCATTTGCCGGACTTGATATGGATAAGATGCAGTCACTTGTCGATAAACATGCCGATGATTACTGTGAGACATCATATACTTCAGATTCGCTTACAGTTAAGCTTAACGGAAGCGGTGTAAATAATATGGCACTTATTCCTGTTGTATACAGTGATAACTGGAATGTAAAGGTGAATGGAAAGAAAGTAAAAGCTAAGAGTGTCTGCGGACTTTTTACAGGTGTTGATATTCATGCAGGTGAAAATGTGATTGAGATGACATTTGAGCCTAAAGGCAAAAAAGCAGGAATGCTTATATCTTTAGCAACACTTATTATGATGATAGCATCAGCACTTATTTTGAAGTTTACAAAATTGAAAGTGCCGGCTTTATTAAAAATGTGTGCAGCATTCATATATCTTGAACTTTATAATATTGTAATTGTTGCAATGTTTTTAATTCCTGTAGTAGCGGCAATTCCGGCATTGATTTATCAGATTGTTATAAGGCTGATGCAGCTGTTCTGATGCAGCTGTCCAAATAGGGGATAAAGAATGAATACTTTGATTGAAAAATACAAAAAGAACAGTAATTTCAGACTGGCTGTTCAATTGCTTTTTATACTTGTACTATCAAGGGTGGTTATGCTTATTATGGTACCGGTATACAATGGAATTATGGGAACAAACCGGTCATTTAGTTTCCTTATGAATGAGTGGGATGCAAAAAGATACCAGTTTATGGTAGATAATGGATATACATTTCCTCTTGATACTGACCCGCAGGCGAACTGGGCGTTCTTTCCGATGTATGTTATTGTCTGCCAGTTTGTGAAACTGCTCACATTCTGGAAAGCCGATACGTACTGGGTTGGCATGTTTGTATCAAATGTGTGTATTTATATAGCAGCATATTTTGGTATAAAATGGCTTCGAGACAGATACGAAATAAATAATGGTACACAGCCGGATATTAATAATAATTATGGAATTCTTCTTGGAATTCTTATGTTTATGGCACCATATTCATTTTACTGTGCATCTGTTTATACTGAAGCGATGTTTATAATGTTTATTGTTTTATTCTTTTATTTCAGCCAGAAAAAGCAATGGCTTATTGCGGGACTTATGTCTGCATTTGCAAGTGCCACAAGAATTGTGGGCTGTACACTTGTATTTGCACTGGTTATTGACCTTTATCTTGACTATAAGAATAAAAATACAGTTATTGACAGCAAAAAAGCAGGAATCTGGCAAAACGTCAGGGATTTTGTGGTTCATTTTATAAAGACGCCGAAAGAGATATTGTCGGTTATGCTTTGTCCTCTTGGAACATTTATATATATGACATTTTTGAGATTTTTCTGCGGAGATGTGTGGGCATTCATGCATGTTCAGATTGCCTGGAGAGAAGATTCATATTTTCCTGTAATCGGAGTTATGTGGAAAGCGTGTACCGGGCAGATTGAACCAAGATATACATATATGGGCTGGTTCTGTATTGCAGCATTTGCTGTATATGCATATATGATTTACAGAAAATATTATTCAATGGCATTTTTTGGAATAATAGCACTTCTTGTCCCACTAACATCACATGTCATGAGCACATGCAGATTTATAATAGGCTCATTTGTCATATTTATTGGTGCGTATGATTTGATGACTGCCGGTGGACGGGAGTATTTGGAATTAAAAAATGAAAAGAAAATAATTGCTATTGATTCTATTGTTTTAATAATCTTTTTTGCTTTAGAGTTATTTTTATTGTTTTTGTGGTATAATTCTGATTGCTGGCTGATGTAGTATTACGTATATAGATATGTGGAATACTGAGAGGGAATGCTGGAAAGAAAAGGAGAAAAGGTCATTGAAAATTAAACTTAAAAGAAGGAAAGGAACAAATAAAAAACAAAATAATCAGAAATTGAGAAAATTTGGCGAACGACTAAATGTTTTTTTCAGCGACAGGAAGAATGTTATTGTTACATCATTGTTTGTAATCATTATTGTTATAGCTTCGACCTGTGGAGTTGTAGGCTGGAAAAAGGTTAACAGACCTAAGAATAAGGAAGTATTGACGACAGAGGCACTCTCTGAGACTGAAAAAATTACGACAACCCAGGCGGAAACGGAAACTGAGACGGAAACTGAGACGGAAACGGAAACTGAGACGGAAACGGAAGAAGAGATTGCGTATGAGGAGTTTGATGAGATGATGGAGGAAGAAGTTCCGGATGAGGATCAGGCACCATGGGAACTTCCACCAAGAACTATGACATCTGAATGTATACCATATGACGGACAATACAGGGAGATTTCATGCTGGGGAGATTCGATGACATATGGAACTAACAGTGGTCCGGGAAGTATAACTGTCAATGGAATGAAGAAAAATGTTTCGTATTATTCATATCCTCAGACGTTGCAGGAACTTACAGGAATTACTGCATATAATTTTGGTATGCCGGGTGCTACATCTGATGAAATTGCCATGATGCAGGGTGGACTTGCAATGGAAACGGACAGGACTGTAACAGTAAAAGATACGAATGAGGCAGAACTTAGAATAATAAGATCTGATAATAATGAATTTATTTCTAACGACTGGGGATTTCTTGATGATGTTTATATATTAAACAGACCTTTCAATGTGAGAAAGACAGAAGGCTGGCATTATATTTCAAGAATATATGAACTTGAGTTAAATAGTGAAGTACAAAATTCTAAAGAACTTGTAATGCTTTCAGATGTCAAGGGGAAAGATTCAAATGCGGCTGTTATAAAAGAGACTGAGGCGGTAGAAAAAGAAAATCCGTCAAAAGAAACCGCAACACAGAAACCGACGACAGAACCAGCAACACCGGCATATGAGACAATTACAATACCTGAGGGAACGAGAGTTTACACAAAGACAGCAATTGATCACAGCGGTGATATTCTTATTCTTGAAATTGGAAGTAATGGCGGTTGGGAAAATGATTATAAGACACTTATTCTTCAATATGATGCCATGATTCAGGAGTTTGGCTGTAAATATTATATTGTTGTAGGTGACACGGACGACCCGGGAACATCTATCGGTGATCTCAGTCAGGGGGAAACAGATGCAAACGGTAATTATATAGGTACAGGTGATACTTCTTGGGAAGCTGCATTAAGACTTGCATATGGTGACCATTTTATTAATATGCGAACATATTTAATCGAAAATGGTCTTAAAGATACAGGTATAATGCCTACAAAAGATGATTTGGAAAATTATAAAAGAGGTAATATCTCAAAGAAACTTCGTTCAGACTGGACACATCTTAACTGTATGGGGTATTATTCAAAAGGAAAAGGCATATATCTTAAAGGTGTAGAACTCGGATATTGGAGTTGATACTTGTATATTTTATAAATAAGTATTATAATCAATTAGATTAGACACAAGCGATAATACGGATTTATTTTGAATAAAAAGGAGAAAATACAATGTTATCAGTAGTAGTACCTACATTTAATGAGGGAAAGAATATTAGAAATCTTGTAACACAGATAGATGAGGCACTTAAAGGAATTGATTATGAGATTCTTTTTGTGGATGACAGTAAAGATGATACACCACAGATAATTATGGAGGTTGCAAAAGATTTCCCGGCTGTGAGAATGGAACACAGAACAGGTGAGAGCGGACTTGCGACAGCAGTTCTTAAAGGCTTCAGACTTGCAAAAGGTGAGTATATGGCATGTATGGATGCGGACTTACAGCATCCTCCGATTGTGCTTAAATATATGTATAAAGCTATGGAAGCAGGTGCTGATTTCTGTATTCCAAGCCGTCTTATTCCCGGTGGTGATGACGGCGGACTTAACTGGTACAGAAAGTTTGTATCAGGAACTGCAAGAAAGATTGGACAGATTATGCTTCCGTGTTTAAGACAGATTTCTGACCCTACAAGCGGACTTTTCATGTTCAGAAGAGAAGTAATTGAACATGCTGACCTTCAGCCAATTGGATGGAAGATTATGGTAGAAGTTCTTGCTATGGGTACATATTCAAAAGTTATAGAGATTCCTTACAAGTTCCAGCAAAGAACAGAGGGCGAATCAAAGCTTTCAGGAAAAGTCACAATGGAATACTTAAAGCAGCTCAAAGACTTGAGAAAGAGATATAACAAGGCTAACAAGTATAAAGTTGAAATATGGTCTGAAGATAAGATGCTTGGAAGATAATCTAGGAGAACAGATATGTCATTCATTTCTGCGGGGTTTTTATTTACAATTATGATTACGGCATTTATATATTATCTTATGCCGAAAAAGTATCAGTGGGTTGTGCTGCTGATTATGAGTTTTGCTTTTTATGCTACATATGGAATTAAATATATGGGGTATATTATATTTACGATAATATCGTCTTATATATTTACAATTAAGATGGAGGCTTGCGTTGATAAGAAAAATCGACGCAGGCTTCTAATTGCATGCCTTTTATGCAATTTTGGTATATTGACGGGCATGAAATATATCAATTTCTTTATAAGCAATATCAATGCAGTGGGAGCATTATTTGGAAGTACAGCAAAGCTTCCGGGATTTAAGATTATAATGCCTCTTGGAATTTCATTTTATACATTCCAGACTATGAGTTACGTGATAGATGTATATCAGAAAAAGTATGAGGCACAAAAAAATATATTTAAACTTGCTCTTTTTACGGCATTTCTTCCTCAGCTTTTGCAGGGACCTATCGGAAGATACGACAGACTTGCACCGCAGTTTTTTGAAGGACATGACTTTGATATTAAGAATGTGGAGTTTGGCATGCAGCGTATGGCATGGGGACTTGCAAAGAAGCTGATTCTTGCAGACAGGGCTTACGTTGCGGCAAATACTGTATTTTCAAGTCTGAATACATATTCGGGAGTACATATTGTATTTGCACTTCTTTTATTTTCTATATATGTATATTGTGATTTTGCCGGCGGAATGGACCTGGTAATCGGTGCGTCAGAAATATTCGGGATACATCTTGATGAGAACTTCAGACAGCCGTATTTTTCAAAAAATCTTGGCGAATTCTGGAGAAGATGGCATATCAGTCTTGGTACATGGATGAAAGATTATATTTTCTATCCGTTTTCTATATCTAAACATATACTTCATTTTGGTAAATTTGCAAAAAAACGTTTTGGTAAAACAACAGGAAGAGTCCTTCCTATATGTCTTGCCAATATTCTTATATTTTTTATAGTAGGTGTATGGCATGGTGCTTCGTGGAAGTACATACTGTACGGTCTCTATAACGGTATAATCATTGCACTCAGCAATCTGTTAAAGCCTGTTTATGCATCTATGGCAAAGAAATGCCATATAAATACGTCATCACGCTATTGGAAGGTTGTAAGTATTATAAGGACATTTATAATTGTTAATATTGGCTGGCTTTTCGACGCCTGTTTGACAGCAGAACTTGCATTTAAGGCCTTTACAGGGATATTCAGGGGATTTACTTTTTCAGTTCTTGCAAATGGCAGTCTTTTAAGACTTGGGCTTAATATGAGGGATTACAAGATTCTGATTGTAGGAACAGTTATTTTATTTATAACAAGTGTAATGAAAGAAAAAGGTATTAATTTACGTGAATTTGTTGCACAAAGACCGCTTGTTGTAAGATGGGCATTATATATAATTCTTATATTTGCAACAGCACCGTTTGGATATGTCGGAAGTACGACTGAATTTGTATATGCACAGTTTTAGGAGAGTATTATGAAGAAAAGAAAAGGTCTTATTGCAGCAGTGGTGTTCATAATTCTTGTCACTGCTATCAACCAGTTTCTTAATTATGCTTTGGTGCAGCCCGGACTTGGCAGGACAATGTTTTATGAGTGTAAAAATAATGATTATGAATGTCTTATTCTTGGTGCATCACATGGAAGTTATGGCTTTGACAGCAGCAAAATGAGCGAAGAGCTTGGAATGTCCACAATGAATATGTGTATAGGCGGAGAGTATATGTATGATGCATATTATATTTTAAAATATGCATTAAAATACAAAAAATTAAAAACAGTAATACTTGACCTTGATTATCAATATTTTGTAAACCAGCATGATGAAAGTATTCTTTTTAATAATGTATACAATGCTTATCCGGCATGTAATGAAAAGTTTGGGTATTATATGCACAAAATGGCAAGAGAAGAGTACCGGGGAACATTTCTTCGATGGACTAATTACTGGCAGTGCTACAAGACAGTTGGAAAAACGATTAAATTAAAGCAGTCAGATGCATATAAGAATTATTCTCCTGAAGTTGTCAGCATGAATAAGTATGATACATATATGGGAAATGGTTTTGTATCAAGGAGCAAAGATTATAAGAAATCGACAACGTCATGTCTTGACTGGGACGAGAGCAAGCTTGACAGCGAAGAGGGGGAATATGTTGGGAAGATTGTTAATCTATGTCGTAAAAACGGAATTAACATATTACTAACAACAGTTGTGCAGGATCCTGACACAGTGGCTGAAAAATGCAGCGGTTTTGCACAGGCGGATGCATATCTTAGCAATCTTGCAGCACAGCTTGATGTCAAATACCTTAATTTCAATAAGTTAAAGTTTGATGTACTTGACAGAACAACAGATGATTTCTATGATAAAGAGGGTCATATGTATGGTGATATGGCTGAAAAGTTTAGTGCAGTCTGTGCAAAGGCTGTAAAAGAAGCTATCGCTGATACTTTAAACGAAGAAGACTATTTTGATAAGGATATGTCTAATCTTTATAAAAAATAAATTTTTACTTAATAAATATGAAAAGAGGTAGTACAATGTCTATTTTAGTAACAGGCGGTGCCGGATATATCGGCAGTCATACGGTAATCGAACTTCTTAATGCAGGATATGAAGTTGTAGTGCTTGATAATCTTGTTAATTCATCAAAAGAGTCTCTTAAAAGGGTAGAAGAGATTACAGGTAAAAAAGTAACATTTTACGAGGGCGATATTGCTGACCGTGAATTGTTAAAGAAGATGTTTGAAGCTGAAAATATTGACAGCTGTATTCATTTTGCAGGTCTTAAAGCAGTTGGTGAGTCAGTGTCAAAGCCGCTTGAATATTATAGTAATAATATATCAGGTTCTCTTGTTTTATTTGATGAGATGAGAAATCATAATGTTAAAAATATTATATTTTCTTCATCTGCGACAGTTTATGGAGATCCAGCATTTGTACCTATCACAGAAGAATGCCCAATGGGTGAGATTACTAATCCTTACGGAAGAACAAAGGCAATGCTTGAACAGATTCTTACTGATATCCAGAAGGCTGACCCTGAATGGAATGTAATTCTTTTGAGATATTTTAATCCTATCGGGGCACATAAGAGTGGAAAAATCGGAGAAAACCCGAATGGAATTCCAAATAACCTTATGCCATACATTACACAGGTTGCAGTCGGCAAATTAAAATGTCTCGGCGTGTTTGGTGATGATTATGACACACCGGACGGAACATGCATAAGAGATTATATTCATGTATGTGACCTTGCAGATGGACATGTAAAGGCAGTTGAGAAATTAAAGTGCAATCCGGGAATAGAAATTTACAACCTCGGAACAGGAAAAGGTTCTTCGGTTCTTGATGTTGTAAAGACATTTGAGAAGGCATCAGGTGTAAAGATTCCTTATGAGATGAAGCAAAGAAGAGCCGGTGATGTTCCTGTTAATTACTGTGATGCAACAAAGGCTGAAAAAGAACTTGGATGGAAAGCGAAGAGAGATTTATTTGATATGTGTGAAGATTCATGGAGATGGCAGAAGAGCAATCCTAATGGATATGAAGCATAATAATAGAGATTCATAATATTTATTGTATTAATGTGAAAGTGAGGCAGTTATGGGCAAATATTTTGGAACAGACGGTTTCCGTGGTGAGGCAAATGTAAATCTCACAGTGGAGCATGCTTACAAAGTCGGAAGATTTTTAGGATGGTTTTACGGGAAAAATCATGAAGATGGAAAGGCAAAGATTGTAATTGGAAAAGATACAAGAAGAAGCAGCTATATGTTTGAGTATTCACTTGTAGCCGGACTTACAGCATCAGGAGCTGACGCATATCTTTTACATGTTACAACGACTCCGAGTGTGTCATATGTTACAAGAACAGAAGATTTTGACTGTGGAATTATGATTTCAGCAAGCCATAATCCTTATTATGATAATGGAATCAAGCTTATCAATGATAAGGGCGAGAAGATGAGAGAAGATGTCATCGGAGAGATTGAAAAGTATCTTGACGGTGAGATGGCAGAGCTTCCATTTGCTACAAGAGAAAAAATTGGATGTACTGTTGATTATGCTGCCGGACGTAACAGATATATGGGCTATCTTATGAGTCTTGCAATCTATTCTTTTAAGGGTATGAGAATTGGACTTGATGCAGCAAACGGAAGTGCGTGGTCACTTGCAAAGAGTATATTTGATGCACTCGGAGCAAAGACATATGTGATTCATGCAGAGCCTGACGGATTAAATATCAACAACGGCTGCGGTTCCACACACATCGAAAGTCTCTGTGAGCTTGTAAAAAGAGAACACCTTGATGCCGGATTTGCGTTTGACGGAGATGCGGACAGATGCCTTTGTGTTGACGAGAATGGCAATGTTATAAACGGAGACCATATTTTATACATCTATGGCTGTTATATGAAAGAAAGAGGCAAACTTGTAGACAATAAGGTTGTAACTACTGTAATGTCAAACTTTGGACTTTATAAGGCATTTGACGCGGTTGGAATTGATTATGAAAAGACAGCAGTCGGTGACAAATATGTATATGAATGCATGTCAAAGAATGGTTACAGACTGGGTGGAGAGCAGTCAGGACATATTATTTTCAGCAAACACGCAAGAACCGGAGACGGAATCCTGACTTCACTGATGCTGATGGAAGTTATTATGGAGAAGAAACAGTCACTTGGAAAGCTGTGCTCTGAAGTGAAGATTTATCCGCAGCTTCTTCAGAATGTCCGTGTGACAGACAAAAAGACAGCGTTGGAAAATGAAGCCGTACAGAATGCGATCAAAGCAGCGGCAGAAGCACTTGGAAGTGACGGAAGAATTCTGGTAAGAGAAAGCGGAACAGAGCCTGTGATCCGCGTTATGGTGGAAGCGGCAACAGATGAGATATGCACAGAGTATGTCAATCAGGTTGTCAATGTAATGAAAGAACAGGGATGTGTTCAGGAATAAAAATAAAAAAGCAGAATCTTGTACCAAATATGGTGCAAGATTCTGCTTTTTTATTGGATTTCAATCTCGTGTTCGGGTATTGTCTCATCTTCTTCACAAGTTCCGCAAATCTCATAGCTTCCGTAAACTTTTCCCAGGATTTTACCGATACATTGCAGCTGCTCCTGTTCATTGACTACGATATCAGGATCAATCACATTGAGAGAACGAAGCCTGCGGATGCTGCCTTCCTGAGAGAGAATCCGGATATAGTAGATACCATTGAACCAGAAAAGCCCGATTTCATTGTGTGAGGCATTGATACGCTGAACTGCCATAATGTCATTTTTTTGAAATACCGGCTGATAGCGGTCAATCA
>OHPI01001150.1_pt1 | contig 15028 bp, 10 predicted proteins | sample 1577651 | NCBI WGS metagenome assembly OHPI01 (sample SAMEA3879578, study PRJEB24766) | human gut metagenome | biome: human-associated habitat; feature: feces | place: USA | collected 1985/1987
GCAAGTGCTGGACGAAGTGGATGCCCTGCAAACAGAGCATGGAAAGCTGTTGCAGCAGTTGCAAAGCTATGCCAAAGAGAAAGAAGCGCTGGAAGCCTGGGGTAACTTTGAACCGGATAATGTTCAGAAACTGAAAAATGCCGGTTATGTAATCGGTTTTTATAGCTGTTCGGAAGGAAATTACAAGGAAGAGTGGGAAACGGAATACAATGCAATGATTGTGAACCGTATCTCTTCTAAAGTATTCTTCGTGACTCTGACGAAAGGCGGGCAGGAAGTGGATTTGGATGTAGAACAGGCGAAATTACCTGCATACTCTTTGGCACACCTTGAAACGCTTTACAATACGACCGAACAGGCCGTTGAAGAGAATGAAAAGAAGCTGGTTACGCTTTCCGAAACAGAAATTCCTTCCTTGAAGGCTGCTCTGAAAGAGTTGCAAAGCCAGATTGAGTTCTCTAAGGTGGTGTTAAGTTCCGAACAGACTGCCGGTGACAAACTGATGTTAATTGAAGGATGGGCACCTGCATTCAGTCAAGTGGAAATAGAGGCTTACTTGAATGACGCACATGTATATTATGAGATTACCGATCCGATGCCGGGCGATAATGTTCCTATTCGATTGAATAATAAGGGATTCTTTGCCTGGTTCGAACCGATCTGTAAGTTGTATATGCTTCCGAAGTATAATGAATTGGACTTGACTCCGTTCTTTGCCCCGTTCTTTATGGTCTTTTTCGGACTTTGTCTGGGAGATTCCGGATATGGGGTGTTCCTGTTCCTGGGAGCTACGGCCTATCGGTTGATGGCGAAGAAAGTGACTCCGTCAATGAAGTCGATCATTTCATTGATACAGGTATTGGCTGCTTCAACATTCTTTTGCGGTTTGCTGACAGGTACGTTCTTCGGAGCGAATATCTACGATTTGAACTGGCCGATTGTTCAACGTCTGAAACATGCCGTCTTGATGGATAACAATGATATGTTCCAATTATCGTTGATATTGGGAGCTATTCAGATACTATTCGGTATGGTGTTGAAGGCGGTGAATCAGACCATTCAGTTTGGCTTCAAATATGCAGTGGCAACTATCGGATGGATCATCCTGCTGGTTTCCATGGCAGTTTCGGCTTTGTTGCCGGAGGTAATGCCGATGGGAAGTACAGTGCATTTGGTTATTCTGGGTGTTTCGGCTGCTATGATCTTCCTTTATAACAGTCCGGGAAAGAATGTTTTCCTGAATATCGGACTGGGATTATGGGATTCATATAATATGGTCACCGGTTTGCTTGGCGATGTATTGTCTTACGTTCGTCTGTTTGCCCTCGGACTTTCCGGAGGTATTTTGGCGGGAGTATTCAACAGCCTGGCAGTAGGTATGAGTCCGGATAATGTAATAGCAGGCCCGATTGTTATGGTACTGATTTTCGTTATCGGTCATGCCATCAATATCTTTATGAATGTGCTGGGTGCAATGGTTCACCCGATGCGTCTGACGTTCGTTGAGTTCTTCAAGAACTCCGGATATGAAGGAGGCGGTAAAGAGTACAAACCGTTCAGAAATTGAAAATTTGAAGATTAAGAATTAGAAATTGAGAATTAATATTTTAAGAATTAAACAATAAAAAATAGAATAAGATTATGGAAATGAATTTGTTTATCGCCTACATTGGCATCGCGATTATGGTTGGTTTGTCGGGCATCGGTAGTGCTTACGGAGTAACTATTGCAGGTAATGCTGCTATCGGAGCATTGAAGAAGAATGATAGTGCATTCGGTAACTTCCTGGTATTGACAGCTCTTCCGGGTACACAGGGTCTTTATGGTTTTGCAGGTTATTTCATGTTTCAGACAATCTTCGGTATTTTGACTCCTGAAATTACACCTATCCAGGCATCAGCAGTGCTTGGTGCAGGTATTGCTCTGGGATTGGTTGCTTTATTCTCCGCTATCCGTCAGGGACAAGTTTGTGCAAACGGTATCGCAGCAATCGGACAGGGACACAATGTATTTAGCAATACGTTGATTCTTGCCGTATTCCCCGAACTCTATGCAATCGTTGCTTTGGCTGCAACCTTCTTGATTGGTAGCGCACTCGTTGCATAATTTTTAGCAAGAATATTTCCTATAAAGGACTTTCAATCCCCTTGTACATGCTGCTTTGCATGTGCAAGGGGATATTCTTTTTTCATTGTTAGACAACGTTTCTTTCCTCTTCTTAACTCATATTTTTTGTATAAAGTATTATTTTTCAAAGAATAATGTGTACTTTTGCACTCGCATACTAAAAAGAGTTTTAATATATTATATGGTAAAAGATTTATTAACCCCCGATTATATCTTCGAGTCCAGCTGGGAAGTATGTAATAAAGTGGGAGGGATATATACCGTCTTGTCGACACGGGCAAATACATTACAGGAAAAATTCCGCGACAGAATTTTCTTCATAGGTCCTGATGTGTGGCAAGGAAAGGAGAACCCTCTATTCATCGAGTCGGATAACCTATGTGCTGCCTGGAAAGAGCATGCGCTTGAGAAAGACGAACTTTCTGTCCGTGTGGGACGATGGAATATCCCCGGTGAACCCATAGTCATTCTTGTTGATTTCCAACCTTTTTTTGAAAAGAAAGACGATATATACACAGAAATGTGGAATCGTTATCAAGTAGATTCGTTGCACGCCTATGGCGATTACGACGAGGCTTCTATGTTTTCCTATGCCGCAGGAAGAGTGGTGGAGAGTTTCTATCGCTACAACCTGACGGAAACGGATAAGGTGGTATATCAGGCACATGAATGGATGACTGGAATGGGAGCACTTTATGTACAGGAAGCTGTGCCGGAGGTTGCTACTATTTTTACGACCCATGCTACGTCTATCGGTCGTTCCATTGCCGGCAATAATAAGCCGTTGTATGACTATCTGTTTGCTTATAATGGCGACCAGATGGCACAGGAACTGAACATGCAATCGAAACACTCGATTGAGAAACAGACTGCACATTATGTAGACTGTTTTACTACGGTGAGTGAAATAACCAATAATGAATGCAAGGAATTACTGGATAAACCGGCAGATGTTGTTCTGATGAACGGTTTTGAAGATGATTTTGTGCCGAAAGGAAGCACGTTTACCGGCAAGCGTAAGCGCGCACGTACCTTGATGCTTAGTGTTGCCAATAAATTATTGGGAACAAATCTGGGTGATGATACGTTAATTGTCGGAACCAGTGGGCGATATGAGTTTAAGAATAAAGGTATTGATGTTTTTTTGGAATCATTAAACCGCTTGAACAGGGATAAGAAACTACATAAGAATGTGTTGGCATTCATCAATGTACCCGGTTGGGTGGGAGAGCCTCGCGAGGATTTGCAGGCACGTTTGAAGAGCAAAGATAAGTTCGACACTCCCCTCGAAGTACCGTTTATCACTCATTGGCTGCATAATATGACTTATGACCAGGTGTTGGACATGTTGAAATATCTGGGAATGGGCAATCGTCCGGAAGATAAGGTAAAGGTGATTTTTGTTCCTTGTTATCTGGATGGTCGTGATGGTATCATGAATAAAGAATATTATGATATATTGCTGGGGCAGGATTTGAGTGTCTATGCTTCTTATTACGAACCGTGGGGATATACTCCGCTGGAAAGTGTAGCTTTCCATGTGCCGACAATCACTACGGATCTGGCAGGATTCGGACTTTGGGTAAACAGCCTGAAGAACCAGCATGGCATTAATGATGGAGTGGAAGTGCTGCATCGTTCGGACTATAATTATTCGGAAGTGGCGGATGGTATCAAAGATACGATTACGTTGTTTGCGGATAAGACTGATAAAGAGGTGAAGGAAATCCGTAAGCGTGCTGCTGAAGTTGCAGAGCAGGCTTTATGGAAGCACTTTATACAATATTATTATGAAGCTTATGATATCGCTTTGCGTAAGGCAAGGATACGTCAGTTGAGTTAAGAAAGAAATTATTTATCAATAAGTAAACGAAAACATTATGAAAATCAAAGTTAGTAATGTGAATACTCCCAACTGGAAAGAGGTTACTGTGAAATCACGTATACCGGAAGAGTTGGAGAAGTTGTCTGAAATCGCACGCAACATTTGGTGGGCATGGAATTTTGAAGCGACTGAACTGTTTAGAGATCTAGATCCGGAACTTTGGAAAGAATGTGGACAGAATCCAGTACTGTTGTTGGAACGTATGAGCTATGAGAAGCTGGAAGCGCTGGCAAAAGACAAGGTGATTCTAAGAAGAATGAATGAAGTTTATACGAAATTCAGAGATTACATGGATGTGAAGCCGGATGAGCAACGCCCATCTATAGCTTATTTCAGCATGGAATATGGCTTGAGCAGCGTCCTGAAAATATATTCCGGTGGTCTGGGCGTATTGGCTGGTGACTATCTGAAAGAGGCTTCCGACAGCAATGTTGATTTGTGTGCGGTAGGTTTCTTGTATCGTTACGGCTACTTTACTCAAACGTTGTCTATGGATGGACAGCAGATTGCCAACTACGAGGCACAGAACTTCGGTCAACTTCCTATTGAACGCGTAATGGATGCCAATGGTCAGCCGTTGATAGTTGACGTTCCTTATCTTGATTATTTTGTTCATGCAAACGTATGGCGTGTGAATGTTGGACGTATTTCTTTGTATCTGCTTGATACGGATAATGAAATGAACAGCGAGTTCGACCGCTCTATCACTCATCAGCTTTATGGCGGTGATTGGGAAAACCGTCTGAAGCAGGAAATCCTGCTCGGTATCGGCGGTATTCTTACTCTGAAGAAACTGGGTATCAAGAAAGATGTATATCATTGTAACGAAGGACATGCAGCGTTGATCAACGTACAGCGCATCTGCGACTACGTAGCCGAAGGGCTGACCTACGATCAGGCCATTGAATTGGTACGCGCTTCATCTCTCTACACCGTACACACTCCGGTTCCTGCTGGTCACGATTACTTCGACGAAGGTCTTTTCGGCAAGTACATGGGTGGTTATCCTTCCAAAATGGGCATCACTTGGGATGACCTTATGGATCTTGGCCGCAACAATCCGGGCGACAAGGGCGAACGCTTCTGTATGTCCGTATTTGCTTGCAACACTTCTCAGGAAGTGAATGGTGTAAGCTGGTTGCATGGAAAAGTCTCTCAGGAGATGTTTGCTCCTATCTGGAAAGGTTATTTCCCGGAAGAAAGCCACGTAGGATATGTAACGAATGGTGTTCACTTCCCAACTTGGAGTGCAACAGAATGGAAAGAATTATACTTTAAATATTTCAACGAAAACTTCTGGTTCGATCAGTCTAATCCTAAGATTTGGGAAGCTATCTACAATGTGCCCGATGAAGAGATTTGGAAGACTCGTATGACTATGAAGAATAAGTTGGTTGACTATATCCGTAAGTCATTCCGCGATACATGGTTGAAGAACCAGGGAGATCCTTCTCGTATCGTTTCACTGATGGATAAGATCAATCCGAACGCATTGCTGATTGGTTTCGGCCGTCGTTTTGCTACTTACAAACGTGCACACTTGCTGTTCACCGACTTGGATCGTCTTTCTAAGATCGTGAACAATCCTGATTATCCGGTACAATTCCTGTTTACAGGTAAAGCTCACCCGCACGATGGAGCAGGCCAGGGCTTGATTAAGCGTATCATTGAAATCTCTCGTCGTCCGGAATTCCTGGGTAAGATTATCTTCCTCGAGAATTACGATATGCAACTGGCTCGTCGTCTGGTTTCCGGCGTTGATATCTGGTTGAATACTCCGACTCGTCCGTTGGAGGCATCCGGTACATCTGGTGAAAAAGCTTTGATGAACGGTGTTGTCAATTTCTCCGTATTAGACGGATGGTGGCTGGAAGGTTACCGTGAAGGTGCAGGTTGGGCGTTGACTGAAAAACGTACTTACCAGAATCAGGAACATCAGGATCAGCTGGATGCTGCTACTATTTACAGTATTCTTGAAACTGAAATCCTTCCGTTGTATTATGCACGTAATAAGAAGGGATATTCTGAAGGCTGGATCAAAGTGGTGAAGAATTCTATCGCACAGATTGCTCCTCATTATACCATGAAGCGTCAGTTGGATGATTACTATAGCAAGTTCTATTGCAAACTGGCAAAACGTTTCCAGACTTTGGCTGCTAACGATAATGCAAAAGCAAAAGAAATTGCAGCTTGGAAAGAAGATGTGGTTGCTAAATGGGATTCTATTGAAATCGTATCTTGTGACAAGGTAGAAGAGCTGAAGAATGGTGATATCGAAAGCGGAAAAGAATATACTATTACTTACGTTATCGATGAAAAAGGCTTGAATGATGCAGTGGGACTTGAATTGGTTACTACTTACACAACTGCAGACGGAAAACAACATGTTTATTCTGTAGAACCGTTCAGTGTAGTCAAGAAAGAAGGCGACTTGTATACATTCCAGGTTAAACACAGCTTGTCAAATGCAGGTAGTTTCAAGGTGTCTTACCGTATGTTCCCGAAGAATCCGGAACTTCCACACCGTCAGGACTTCTGCTACGTACGTTGGTTTATCTAATTGCTTGAGTAAAAGTAGGGGAGTATATTTCCCTCACTTTCATACATACATTCAGCCCCTGTATTCTTTGAGAATGACAGGGGCTGAATTTTTTATCTGTTTGGAGAGTGAGGCGTAAAGTCTCGCAAATAAAAAAGACTGTCTCATTTTCTATTTGAGACAGTCTTGTATAAATTTCAAGGCCTTTGGAAAAGCCTTTCTTTGGATTTGTTATTTTACAGCTTCTGCAATTTTAGCTTGAAGTTCTTCTCCGTGCAGACCGCGAGCAATAATCTTACCGCTACCGTCGATCAATACAGTGTGAGGAATGCTGTTTACAGCATAAAGCTGTGCACCTTCACTTTGCCAGAATTTCAGGTCGGACATTTGCGGCCAAGTCATGTCTAGCTTCTTGATTGCTTCTTTCCATACAGCACCATCCTGATCGAGAGATACACCTACGATTTCGAAGTTTTTGCCTTTGTACTTAGCGTATGTTTCTACCAGGTTAGGCATTTCGCGACGGCAAGGACCGCACCAGCTAGCCCAGAAGTCAACCAATACTACTTTTCCTTTGCCTACATAATCAGACAATTTCACTGTCTTTCCTTCCGGAGTCTGCATTTCGAAATCAACAAATTGAGTACCTACAGCAGTCTTTTTCTGCTTGTCAGTCATCTCTTTGATTCTTACGATTGTTTCGTCATTCTGGAAATTAGCAGGAATTTGTTGCAACAAAGCCTCATTTTCGTCCGTAGAGTTATTGTAGAAAGTTTGTTTAAACAAGAATACTCCAACCGGGTTGGTGATATTCTTTTGTACGCCTTCTTTGATTGCTTTGTCATATTGTTCTTCCAGCTGAGCACCTTCTTTTTGTTTGGCCTCTTTCTGCTCATCACTTAAAGATGTATTACCCATTGCCTCATAAATGGCATTCATTTTTTTGCTGATGTCATTGATTTGAGCTCTGATTTCCTGGTATGCATCGTTGTTGGGAGTACCGGTAACAGCGTCATTATCCTTGGTCAGGGCAACGTTGATTTTTCCGTTTTCCAGGAAGAAGTCGATCATCAACGGTTCTCCGTTCACTTCACAAGTGACATAACGGCTAACCACAGAATCTTGTGTGCCTTCAAAGGTAAAAGTACCTTTGGTGATAACGGCTGTATCTAGTTTGGTCAGATTTCTACCATTGGCTTCCTGAAGATAAACGGTGTCACCATCGCTTGCACCTTCTACTGTACCTGTAATAGTGTATCCGGCTTTGTTTCCGCCAGTACAAGCTACCATGCTTAACGCTGCCGTTGCAATAACTAAATAAGTAAACTTTTTCATGCTTTTGTAAAATTGGTGAATAAATATTTATGCAAAGATAGATTTTTTTTCTGTCGGGCATCGAAAAACACTGTTATATTAGATTAACACGTAGGTGGAAACCGCAGAAATGTGTACCTTTGCAGCCCAAACTTTAGTATGAATATGCAAGAAGATAAATCCATCATTGAGGTGAGCCATGTATCGAAGTACTTTGGCGATAAAACAGCATTGGATGATGTGACTCTGAACGTGAAAAAGGGCGAGTTTGTGACTATCCTTGGTCCTTCCGGTTGCGGTAAAACCACGTTGTTGCGTCTCATTGCTGGTTTTCAGACAGCTTCGGAAGGCGAAATCCGAATTTCGGGGATGGAAATAACACAAACTCCTCCCCATAAGCGTCCGGTGAATACGGTATTCCAGAAATATGCCTTGTTCCCGCACTTGAATGTGTATGATAATATCGCTTTCGGCCTGAAACTGAAAAAAACACCGAAACAGACCATTGAGAAGAAGGTGAAAGCTGCTTTGAAAATGGTAGGCATGACGGATTATGAATACCGCGATGTGGATTCTCTTTCCGGTGGTCAGCAACAACGTGTAGCTATTGCCCGCGCCATCGTGAATGAGCCGGAAGTGTTGTTGTTGGATGAACCGCTGGCAGCGCTCGATCTGAAAATGCGTAAGGATATGCAGATGGAACTCAAGGAAATGCATAAATCTTTGGGTATTACATTTGTATATGTAACTCACGATCAAGAGGAAGCATTGACTTTGAGTGATACTATCGTCGTAATGAGTGAGGGAAAGATTCAGCAGATCGGTACGCCGATTGATATTTATAATGAACCTATCAATGCTTTTGTGGCGAATTTTATCGGAGAAAGCAATATTCTTAACGGTACGATGATACATGACAAACTGGTACGTTTCTGTGGTACGGAATTTGAATGTGTGGATGAAGGTTTTGGTGAGAATACTCCGGTAGATGTAGTCATTCGTCCGGAAGACCTTTATATCTTCCCCGTTTCGGATATGGCGCAGTTGACTGGTGTTGTTCAGACCTCTATTTTTAAAGGTGTCCACTATGAAATGACCGTGCTTTGCGGAGGTTATGAATTCCTCGTACAGGATTATCATCATTTCGAAGTAGGAGCCGAAGTCGGTCTGTTGGTAAAGCCGTTTGATATTCATATTATGAAGAAAGAACGTGGCTGTAACACGTTTGAAGGTAAATTGCTGGATACTACTCATGTGGAATTTCTGGGATGTAACTTCGAATGTGTTCCGGTAGAAGGAATAGAATCCAATGAGGATGTCAAAGTGGAGGTAGACTTTGACAAAGTGGTTCTTCAGGATAATGAAGAGGACGGTACATTGACAGGTGAAGTGAAATTTATTCTTTATAAGGGAGATCATTATCATCTGACTGTTTTTTCCGATTGGGACGAGAATGTGTTTGTAGATACGAATGATGTATGGGATGATGGTGACCGTGTAGGTATTACTATCCCCCCGGATGCTATTCGTGTAATTAAAATAACCGATTAACAGGAAAGGAAGTGAATAAGAGGTTTATAGTCTTTTTGTCATCACGTAAGAGTTGGACTCTCCCTTACATTATTTTTTCGGCGATCTTTGTGATTATACCGTTGTTCTTAATTGTTGTGTATGCTTTTACTGATGATAACGGGCATCTGACGTTTGCCAATTTTCAGAAGTTTTTCGAACATCCCGAAGCAATCAATACCTTTGTCTATTCGATTGGTATTGCCATTATTACCACCCTTGTTTGTATTTTATTGGGTTATCCTGCTGCCTGGATATTGAGTAACAGCAAGCTGAACCGTTCCAAGACGATGGTCGTACTGTTTATTTTGCCGATGTGGGTAAATATTCTGGTGCGTACCCTTGCCACTGTTGCCTTATTCGACTTTTTCAGTGTGCCGTTGGGCGAGGGAGCGTTGATATTCGGTATGGTATACAACTTTATCCCTTTCATGATTTATCCTATCTACAATACTTTGCAGAAGATGGATCATAGCTATATCGAGGCGGCGCAAGACTTGGGAGCCAATCCTGTGCAAGTCTTTCTGAAAGCAGTCCTTCCGCTTTCCATGCCGGGGGTGATGAGTGGTATCATGATGGTGTTCATGCCGACTATATCGACATTTGCCATTGCCGAGTTGCTGACGATGAATAACATCAAACTCTTTGGTACGACGATTCAGGAAAATATCAATAACAGTATGTGGAACTATGGAGCGGCACTTTCGCTCATTATGTTGCTATTGATAGCTGCTACTTCCCTGTTCAGCACCGATGATAAGGAAAACTCAAATGAAGGAGGCGGGCTATGGTAAAGAAGATATTTGCACAGACTTATTTGTGGATATTGCTGCTCTTGCTTTATTCTCCGATCGTGATTATTGTGATCTACTCATTTACAGAGGCGAAAGTGTTGGGTAACTGGACGGGATTTTCTACCAAACTTTATTCTTCGTTATTCACTACCGGTGCTCATCATTCTTTGATGAATGCATTGATTAATACGATCACTATCGCTCTACTGGCTGCAACAGCATCTACGTTATTAGGAAGCATCGCTGCTATCGGTATATTCAATCTGAAAGCCCGTTCACGCAAAGCGATCGGATTTGTGAACAGCATTCCTATTCTGAATGGTGATATTATCACCGGTATATCCTTGTTCCTTTTGTTTGTATCTCTGGGGATCACACAAGGCTACACAACCGTAGTGCTTGCTCATATTACTTTTTGTACCCCGTACGTTGTTTTAAGTGTATTGCCCCGTTTGAAGCAGATGAATCCGAATATTTATGAAGCTGCCCTCGATTTAGGAGCTACTCCTATGCAGGCCTTGTGGAAAGTCATAATTCCGGAGATTCGTCCGGGAATGATTAGCGGCTTTATGCTTGCACTGACACTATCCATTGATGATTTTGCCGTAACTGTATTCACTATCGGTAATCAAGGTTTGGAAACGCTTTCTACTTATATCTACGCCGATGCCCGCAAGGGAGGTTTGACCCCGGAACTTCGCCCGCTTTCGGCTATCATTTTTGTCGTGGTACTGGCGTTATTGGTTGTAATCAATTACCGGGCAGGAAAAACGAAGAAAAAAGATTAATAGACTATCAAATGTGCTACTACGTAAATAATATGAAAAGAATAATTCCTGCTATCCTGCTCTTATTGGCTTTGACCGGGTGTTATAATTCCGGTGAACCTCGTGAGCGGGTTCTTAAAATCTACAACTGGGCGGATTACATCGGCGAAGGTGTGCTTGAGGATTTCCAGGCATATTATAAAGAACAGACCGGTGAGAATATCCGTATCGTTTACCAGACATTCGATATCAACGAAATCATGTTGACGAAAATTGAAAAGGGGCATGAAGATTTTGATGTTGTTTGTCCTTCGGAATACATCATCGAGCGTATGCTGAAGAAGCATTTGTTGCTACCTATCGACACGAATTTCGCACATTCTCCCAATTACATGAATAATGTGGCTCCATTTATTCGTAAGCAGATTAATAAATTGAGTCAGCCGGGTGAAAAAGCCAGCCGCTATGCTGTATGTTATATGTGGGGGACGGCAGGTATTCTGTATAACCGGGCTTATGTGCCCGATTCGGTAGCCCTGTCCTGGGATTGCCTTTGGAATAAAAAGTATGCCGGAAAGATCCTGATGAAGGATAGTTATCGTGATGCTTATGGAACAGCCGTGATTTATGCGCATGCAAAGGAACTGAAGGAGGGAACGGTAACAGTGGAAGAGTTGATGAACGACTATTCTCCACGTGCGATGGAGTTGGCTGAAAAATACTTAAAAGCCTTGAAACCGAACATTGCTGGCTGGGAAGCGGACTTTGGCAAGGAAATGATGACGAAAGGCAAAGCCTGGCTCAATTTTACCTGGAGCGGCGATGCGGTCTGGGCGATGGACGAAGCGGAGGCTGTCGGGGTGGAACTGGACTATGAAGTGCCCCGAGAAGGCAGCAATATCTGGTATGACGGCTGGGCGATCCCTAAATATGCCCGTAATGTAAAGGCGGCCAGTTATTTTATTGATTATCTTTGTCGTCCGGACGTCGCTTTGCGGAATATGGATGCCATCGGTTACGTCAGTGCCATTGCGACTCCCGAAATTATGGAAGCCAAGATCGATTCGACAATCGAGACAGTTTCCGACTTGAGTTATTTCTTCGGTCCCGGTGCGGATAGCATCCGGATCAATCCGGTACAATACCCCGACCGCAAGGTGGTAGAACGTTGTGCCATGATCCGCGATTTCGGAGATCGGACGGAACTGGTTTTGGAAATGTGGAGCCGCGTGAAAGGAGATAACTTGAATACAGGGATCGTCTTGCTGATCTTTGCCGTGTTCGGAGTGTTATTTGTCTGGCTGGTATATCGCAGGATACGTCAATATAAACAGCGGCAACGGCATCACCGGCGTCGTCGCCGCTGGTAGTAAATAGTTAGAATCAAAATTGTCGATTATCAATTGTCAATTAAAAGAAGGTCATGGAAGGCATAAAAAATTTGGTTATAGATTTTGGCGGCGTGATTATCAATCTCACCCGTAATCGGTGCATCGAGGCATTCGAGAGTTTGGGGGTCGCGAATATACGCGAGCAGATTGTCAATAACTACCAGCATAAGGATCTGTTCATGAAGATCGAGCTCGGTTCCATTACGGTAGCAGAGTTTCGCGAGGGTATCCGTCATCTGACCAGACAGCCTTTGACGGACGAACAGATAGATGCCGCCTGGATCGCCATGCTCGATGATGTTCCGGATTATAAGCTGGATCTTTTGCTCGACCTCCGCAAGCGTTACAATACGATGCTGCTCAGCAATACGAACGAGATTCATTGGGAGTGGTCGGAAAAGACCTGTTTTTCCTATAAAGGCCACCATGCTTCCGACTTTTTCAATCATATTTATCTTTCCTACCGCCTCCATCTGCTGAAACCCGATGCCGAAATTTTCGAATATGTCCTGCAAGATGCCGATATCCGTCCTGAAGAAACACTTTTCATAGATGATGCCGTCCCCAATTGCCGTACGGCGGAATCACTAGGATTCCATACCTATACGCCGCAACCTCGTGAAGACTGGTCGCATTTGTTTGGAATTATGAATCATAAATCATAAATCTCTCACATTTAATATATTGTATGATGTCCCTACGTCATACACATCGTTACCGTCCACCTTCTTGATATAGTTTACAACACGGATGGTAACGGGAAGGATGATTACTTCATAGAGGGATTTCAGAACCGCCTGTGTCCCGATCATAATGAAAAGTTCGCCTATCGGTATCAGTCCGGCGAAAGCGATCGGGAAAAAGATCATCGAATCGGCACTCTCGCCGACCAAAGTGGAGACGATGGCCCGTAAAGAGAAATTCTTTCCGGCTGAAGCAATCTTCATCTTACTCATCACGTAAGCATTCAGGAACGAACCGACAAGAAAAGCCATCAGGCTTGCTATGGCGATGCGCGGTGCCATTCCGAACACGAAGTTGAAACCTTCTTCGCCTTCCCAAAATGGGGCGGCAGGCAACATCACCGCCAATTGCGCAAATCCGATTACAAGGAAATTAGAAATGAATCCGCTCCAAATAATCAGGCGTGCCTTCTTGAATCCCCATACTTCGGCGATACAGTCATTGATGATATATGAGATCGGGAAAACGATCAGTCCGGCAGTCGCTGTGATGCCGAATACCTGGATAACTTTGGTTTCTAACAGGTTTGAAGCTACCAGGCAGATATTGAACAGGATGCCTAACAGCATGAATGGTACGGTTACAGTAGATGTCTTCTGCATATTTCTTGTTTTTAACGAGGTTTATCAAGCACTCGGTGAATAATATAAAGGAATGTTTTTGGATTCCGAGGGCAAAGATAGTGATATTTTTATTTATGCCTATTATATGTGACAGCCGAATGAGGCGATAAGCAGCCTTAAAACCGACAGAAAGAGAATCGCCATTTCTCTGTCACTCTATCACATTTTGTCTTGTATGTGTTGATATCCATGTTGTGCAAGGTGTGATACATGCCGGATTCATGTATCACGCCTGTATCACACTGTGTCACACATCCGACTGGGATTTTAGCAATATATATATGATCTTTCTGCTAAGTATGTATCTTAATTACAAAGGATTAGTGTGATATGACTCCGGACACCCGGGTGTACCCTTTTCGGACATCCGGGTGTGGGGGGTGGTAACATCCGGGTGTAGAAAGCCGGAAGATGGGGGTGTTGTCAACCATTTCTGCTTACTTTCCGCTCTTTTTCTGCTTGTCTTTAGTAAAAAAGTGCCTTAGGATGGTAAAATGGCTTCTGCATAAATGCATATCGGTACGTTTCCTTTCGTTTTGTGGATAGATGTTTTCCTGCTTGAATCAGAACCGGTTGCGCAGTTCCTCCGATGCCTTGTAGCGGACTAACGACATATAGCCGGCTCCCATCCGTAAGTTCGGCAAAATGCGATAATTGATTTCTCCTATGGTAAGGAACCATCCGGCTTCCCTGAAATCGTCTCGCGGACGGATATTTTTACATAAATACCTGATAATTCTGGATTATAATTCCCCTGAGAGGCTGTTTGGTTTTTGTGTCCAATGATTTGAGATGGCCGGGAGGACGTTTAAAGTTGCCGGTCGGGATATTTTAGTAGATGTTGGCCATGCTAACCAGTGGCTCGTACAGTTTCTCTATATCTTGGGCGTCCAGTTCGATGGTGAGCTGGTCACCGGGGAGTATGGTTTGTCCGGTGGGGGAGATGTCTTTGCGGTCGCGGTGGATATTCATGATTATGCAATGGTTGGGAAGTTCGAGCGTATCGACCTCCTTGCGGTCGAAATAGGCTCCGGCCATCACTTCCACGTCCAAAGTCAGCCGCTTCTGCTCACGGAAGGCCGGTTTGTTGATCATCTCTTCATAGAACATTACGTTGAACGGCTTTATTCCCAACAGTTCCGTGAAATAATAAGTGAGTCCTCCTACGACGATGGAAGGATAGAAAACTTCGAAATGCCCTGTGATCTCCGTAATCAGGATAATGGCTGTGATAGGAGTGCGCACGACGGCGACCAGGAAGGCGCCCATTCCGAT
>OHPI01001165.1_pt1 | contig 14867 bp, 9 predicted proteins | sample 1577651 | NCBI WGS metagenome assembly OHPI01 (sample SAMEA3879578, study PRJEB24766) | human gut metagenome | biome: human-associated habitat; feature: feces | place: USA | collected 1985/1987
CTTCATGACATTTGGACAGAGCTACCTCACACATATGAATTGCCTGGAAAATGTGGGGATGCTTTCTACAACTCCGATTGAATTCGAGGGACAGCAGATTGTTCCGATCAAATTCCTGAAGGCACTGTTACCGGATCCGGCAAGCCTTGGTCCACGTACACATGGAAAGACAAATATCGGTTGTATTTTTACAGGAAAGAAAGACGGAAAAGAAAAAACATATTATATCTATAATGTATGTGATCACCAGGAGTGCTACAAGGAAGTAGCGAGCCAGGCAATCAGCTATACGACCGGAGTTCCGGCAATGTGTGGCGCATTGATGCTTCTGACCGGAAAATGGACAAAGACAGGTGTACATACAGTAGAAGAATTTGATCCGGATCCGTTCCTTGCTGCGTTAGATCAGTATGGACTGCCACGCAGTGAAAGCTATGATCCGGTTATTGTGGAGTAATGAATATGAATAAAATTGTTTTTTCGGGATTAGAAGAATACAGCCCGGAGGACTTGTTTCGCGGGCTGCCAAGTCCAAGCTATGTGATTGATGAAACTCAGCTGGAGTGCAATGGCTCCTGTCTCTTGGCGGTGGCAGAACGAACCGGGTGCAAAGTATTACTGGCTCAGAAAGCATTTTCTAATTACAATTTCTATCCGCTTTTAGAGCCATATCTTGCAGGTACAGAAGCGAGCGGATTGTACGAGGCTCGTTTGGGAAAAGAAGAAATGGGTGGAAAGGAAGTCCATGTCTTCTGTGCAGCTTACCGGGAAGATGAATTTGATGAGCTTCTTGAGTATGCAGACCATATTGTGTTCAATTCGCCGGGGCAGTTAAAGAAATTAGGGGAAAGAGCAAAGGCACACGGGAAAAGTATCGGACTTCGGGTCAACCCGGAATGTTCTACACAGGACGGACATGACATATATGATCCGTGTGCTCCGGGCAGCAGACTGGGAACAACACGCGAACAGTGGAATCAAGAAATGACGGAAGATTTGATCTCACTGCTGGATGGAATCCATTTCCATACGCTGTGCGAACAGAATGCAGATGCACTGGAAGTGACGATGCGTGCAGTGGAAGACAAATTCGGGGATATCCTTCCACGAATGAAATGGGTGAATATGGGCGGTGGACATCATATTACCAGACATGATTATGAGAGGTCCCGGCTGGAGGAGCTACTTCTGTCCATAGAGAAGAAATGGGATGTTCAGGTATATCTGGAGCCGGGCGAGGCGGTTGCTCTGAATGCAGGGTATCTTGTGAGTCGTGTTCTTGATATTGTGAAAAATGGAGAGACACAGATTGCAATTCTGGATGCAAGTGCGGCCTGCCATATGCCGGATGTACTGGAAATGCCGTACCAGCCACCAATTTACAATGCAGCAAAACAGCCGGATGAAGGCGGGCAATATCAGCACCGATACCGTTTGGCAGGACCGACCTGCCTTGCGGGAGATGTGATCGGAGATTACTATTTTCCGAAGGAACTAAAAGCTGGCGATATGGTAATCTTCGGCGATATGGCAATTTATACGACTTGTAAAAATAATACATTTAACGGGATGCCGCTGCCCGGAATTGCAGTCTTACGGGAAGATGGAGATGTCGAGATGATAAAGGAGTTTGGTTATGAAGATTTCAAAGGCAGACTGTCCTGAGATGATAAAAGATACAACACCGGTACAGGACGGATTTTTCATGCCGGGTGAGTTTGAGCAGCATCAGGGATGTATCATGATCTGGCCGGAGCGTCCCGGTTCCTGGAGAAATGGCGCGAAGGAAGCAGAAACAGCGTTTTCAGCTGTGATCCGTGCAATCGCCGCGAGTGAGACAGTGTATGTCGCTGCCGGAAAAAAGGGGATTGACCATGCAAAAGCATTTGCGGAAAGTCTGAAAAAAGAAGAAAACTTACATCCGGTGGTTGTCTTTGAGATGGAGACCGATGATTCCTGGGCGCGGGATGTTGCGCCGACCTTTCTGGTAAACAGAACGGATGGAAAGATTTCAGACCTGACAGCAGCAGGAAATGGTACGGCGCAGACAGGTGATGATGTAAAAAACTCACAGGTGCGCGGTGTAAACTGGTCTTTTAATGCCTGGGGCGGTGAAGTGGATGGACTATATGCTTCTTATGAAAAAGACAATGCGTTTGCATGGAATTTCTGCAGAAAATTCGAGTTTGACTGTTATGATGCCGAACCGTTTGTGTTAGAGGGCGGTTCTATCCACAGCGACGGAGAGGGAACATTGCTTGTCACGGAGTCCTGTCTGCTCAGTGCGGGGAGAAACCCATCGCTTACAAAGGAGCAGATTGAAGAACAGTTAAAGTGTTACCTTGGTGTGGAGAAAGTTTTATGGCTGCCACGCGGGATCTATCAGGATGAGACCAACGAGCATGTGGACAATGTCTGTGCATTTCTAAGACCGGGTGAAGTTGTGCTTGCATGGACCAATAACCAGAATGATCCGCAGTATGCGATGTCGAAAGCGAGTTTTGATTATCTAAGTTCGGTGCGGGACGCAAAGGCCAGAAAGCTGATCATCCACAAACTTCCAATTCCGGATATTCCGGTCTGTATCACCAAAGAAGAACTCGAAGGATACGAATTTGAGGAAGGTGAAGATGTCAGGGAAGTCGGAGAACGGCTCGCCGCCTCCTATGTAAACTTTTATTTTTCCAACAATGCGGTAGTCATGCCTGTATTTGGCGGAGAAAACGAAGAAAGCGACCTGCGTGCACAGCAGATTATGGCAAAACTCTGCCCGGACAGAAAAATCATACCGGTGTACGCAAGAGACATATTGACAGGCGGTGGAAACATCCACTGTATTACACAGCAAATTCCCTTATAGGGAATTTATTGTACAACCTTCCATATAGGAGAATTAATTCACTGTGCAAAAATAAAAAGAACAGAAAGGATACACGCATGAGACAGATAAAAGCAGCCGCAATTCAGATGAAATGCGACCTGGAGCACAAGAAAAACTTACAAAAGGCAGAACAAATGATCCGCAAAGCTGCCGCGGAAGGCGCAAATATCATTTTACTGCCGGAACTTTTTGAGCGGGAATATTTCTGCCAGCAGCGCAGATATGATTTTTACAGCTATGCAAGAACTGTGGAGGAGAGTGAAGCTGTGGCAATGGGAGTACGTCTTGCAAAAGAATTGGGTGTGGTGCTTCCAATCAGCTTTTATGAGCGTGATGTCAATAACCTCTATAATTCGATCGCATGCATTGATGGAGATGGAACGATCCTCGGTGTGTATCGGAAAACCCACATCCCGGATGATCATTATTATCAGGAAAAATTTTATTTTACACCGGGAGATACCGGATTTAAAGTGTTTGATACAAAATACGGTTGCATCGGTATTGGAATCTGCTGGGATCAGTGGTTCCCGGAGACAGCGCGCGCGATGGCGCTGCTCGGTGCAGAATTATTGTTTTACCCGACAGCGATCGGCTCGGAACCGATTTTAGAATGTGACAGTATGCCGCACTGGAGACGCTGCATGCAGGGACATGCGGCTGCGAATCTGATGCCTGTCATTGCCGCAAACCGGATCGGCAGGGAAGTAGTGCAGCCATGTGCGGAAAATGGCGGACAGGAGTCGGCACTGGAATTTTATGGTTCCTCATTTCTGACGGATGAAACAGGAGAGGTGATCTTAAGTGCTTCCAGAGATAAAGAAGAAATCCTGAGCCAGACCTATGAACTGGATGAACTTCGGGCAAAACGACTGGAATGGGGACTTTTCCGGGACAGAAGACCGCAGTATTACGGAATCATAGCAGGAGAAAAAAACGGGAGATAGTGAGAACCAGACGGGATTGAAAAGACCGGAAGATAGTGGAAATCACACGGGACTGAAAAGACCGGAAGATAGTGGAAACCGCACAGGACTGAAAAAACAGAAAGATGAAAAAAACAGGTATGTTTTTGTCAGCAGGGAGCAGGGAAAGCTCATTGCTGACATTTGAAACATACCTGTTTTTTATCAGGCATCAGTGTTGATGACAGGATATCTGCGGAGCATATGCCCGTTCCTGTTACAAAAGCTGAATACCGTTCTTTTCACATTCTTTTGCGATAGCTTCCGGCCACAGGGAAGACTGTACTTCTCCAATATGTGCCTTGCGAAGGAAGAACATACAGATACGGGACTGTCCGATTCCACCACCGATTGTATAAGGAAGCTCTTCGTTGATGATCGCTTTCTGGAAAGGAAGTTTTGCACGCTCCTCACAGCCTGCTTTTTTGAGCTGGGAGAGAAGCGCTTTCTTGTCAACCCGGATACCCATGGAAGAAATCTCAAGTGCGATGTCAAGTACCGGATAGTAAACAACGATATCTGCGTTTAAGGACCAGTCATCGTAATCCGGAGCACGTCCGTCGTGAGGCTCTCCGTTTTCCAAAGTATCGCCGATCTTCATGATACATACGGCACCTTTGGTTTTTGTAATATAATATTCACGTTCCTTTGGTGTGTTGTCAGGGAACATTTCTTCCAATTCCTGAGTCGTGATAAAGAAGATATCATGTGGAAGAATCTCTTCTATATAATCGTACTGGATCGCCATATATTTTTCTGTCTTGCGCAGGCAGTTATAAACAGTGGTAACTGTTTCTTTTAATGTCTCGATATTACGATCCTCTTTATGGATGATTTTTTCCCAGTCCCACTGGTCTACGAAAATAGAGTGGATGTTATCCGTGTCTTCATCTCTGCGGATCGCATTCATATCGGTATACAGGCCTTCACCGTAGTCGAAACCGTATTTCTTTAATGCGTAGCGTTTCCATTTTGCGAGAGACTGTACAACCTCTGCCTCTTTCCCGTTCTGCTCTTTGATATCGAAAGTAACCGGACGTTCAATACCGTTTAAGTTGTCATTGAGACCGGATAACGGATCAACAAAAAGTGGAGCCGAAACGCGGGACAGATTCAGACGAAGTGCAAGCAGGTTCTGGAAAAAATCTTTTACTGTTTTGATTGCAATCTGTGTATCGTGCAGATTTAATTCTGAATGATAATCTTTTGGAATGATTAAATGTTCCATCTAAGGTTCTCCTCTCTGGTATAAACCGCATGCAGCGGCATGATACCAATCCCGTGTGCCTGATATATGTATGAAAAAGAAAATGGCACACTAATTTATTATAGCACAGCAGGTCTCATTTTCAAGAAAAGATCATACGATTTCTTGAAAAATACATGTATACAATATAAATTTTAGCGAAAACGGTTTGTGATACATATTGACGAAAAACGACGAAGATTTTATAATTTATGTTGTAAATTTTATGTAAAAAAGAGAGGACAGCTTATGAAAAAACAAAAAACGGTGTCGATTAAGGCAAAGTTACTTGGTGTGATCATACCAGTCGTAATTGCGATCGTTGTGGTACTTGTTGTGGCTGCTTATCAGATATCTGCAGGGACGATCAAAAAATATTCCCAGAATTTACTGCAGTCTTCGGTAGAGAACCAGGCATCCCAGATAGAAGCATGGCTGAATGAAAACCTTGCTTCATTTCAGATGGCGAAGACGATCATTGAGGATTTGAAGCCGAGTGATGAAGAGTTAAAGACAATACTGGATGGTTATTATGGCTATAACAGTAATTATCCGGAGGGACTTTATGTGGCAGATTCCACAGGACAGCTCATAACGGCATCAGAATCAACAAAAAAGGAATCAGATGTAACAAACAGTACCTGGTATAAAGAAGGACTTACCAGGGTGAATATGGCAGTCGGTTCAGCTTATCAGAATGCAGATGGCGTGAATGTGATCAGTGCCTCCGGTATTTTAAATGACGGATCTGATAAAGTGCGTGTTATTTCAGCAGACATGACATTAGACCGTATTGCAATTATCGTAAACTCTTTTATTGAAATGAATGATGCGGAAGCATTTCTGGTTGATAAAACCAGCGGTGTGATCCTGGCAAACCGTGATTCATCTCTTATTTCCCAGACACTCGGGGCAGAAGGACAGAGTCATTTTTACCAGCTTACGGCAGAGAAAGCTGCAGAGAAAGACTATAATTTTGCTACACTTGATGGAAATATGACGGTATTTCAGGAAGTAGACGGAACCAACTGGCTTTTGATATCGTATATTCCGACCAGCATTGTACTTTCGGATCTGACACAGCTTCGTAATATTATGATCGTGATCAGTGTGATCTGTATTGCATTGCTCTGTGTACTGATCGAACGTGTAACTCATGTTGTAATCAAACCTGTCAAGGAAATGACAAGAGTGATCACAGCGATGACTTCCGGTGATTTTACGGTTTCTATTAAGACAAAAGGCAATGATGAGATCGCAGTCATGAGCCAAAGTGTGGAGAAGTTTATTGCTTCCATGAAACAGATGATCTCCGAGATGGGAAATGTTTCCGGCAAGTTGAAGAATCAGGCTGACTCAAGTAAGGGTGTTTCCGGTGAGATGAGTTCGGCAGCGGGAATCCAGTCACAGTCGATGAGCGAGTTGAACGCGACGGTTGATCAGTTGTCTGTATCTGTAAATGAGATCGCGGAAAATGCAACGCAGCTTGCAGGTGTGGCAGCAGATACCAAGAGCGACAGTGATATGGTTGAAAGCAAGATGCAGGAGACGGTTGCTGTTTCTGAAAAAGGACGTAAGGATATGGAGCGCGTTGGTGAGGCACTCTCAAATATCGAAGTTTCCATTCACAATCTGGAAGAGGCTGTTAATAAGGTAGGAACCGCTTCCGGCGAGATCGTGCAGATCATCAAACTGATTGGTGATATTGCTGACGAGACGAACCTGTTATCTTTAAATGCATCGATTGAGGCTGCACGCGCAGGCGAAGCAGGAAGAGGATTTGCAGTTGTTGCAGCTGAGATTGGTACACTTGCAAAGAACAGTGCGGATTCGGTAGCACATATCACAGAGCTGATTACTGAGATCAATAATCTGGTAGAAGATGCCGTCAGACAGGCAGGAAACAGTGCACAGGATATTTCCGGCAGTGCAGAGCTGATCCATACGGCAGTTGATACATTTGATACGATCTTTAAGAATATCCAGGAGACAAGCGCACTGATCGGCAATGTGGTTGATAAGATCAATCAGGTAGATCAGGTTGCTACGAATGTTGCAGCTATTTCGGAAGAGCAGGCGGCAAGTTCCGATGAGATCCTTGCAACATCAGAATCCATGTTACAGCAGGCAAAGAATATTTCAAAGAACAGTGACCAGGTAGAACAGGAAGCAGATAACCTTGCTGTTTCTGCAGATCAGCTTGCAGATCAGGTAAAACAGTTCCGGATATAGAGAGGAGATCGTGCGATGAAGAAATTAATAAGTACTATCATGTGTCTGGCATTGTTCGTAGGATGCCTTGCCGGATGTGGTGGAAATACACAGACAGGCGCAGCTGATGGAAAAGGTTTAAAAATGCTGCTGTCGTTATCACAGGCGGATACCTTCCGAAATGTACTTGTGGCGCAGGCGCAGCAGACTGCGGAAGAGTGTGGGGTACAGTTGGATGTGCTAGATGCGGACAATTCCATTGAAAATCAGGTGGAGCATATCAAAAAGGCGGTCAGTGAGAATTATGATGTGATTTTATGCGGACCGGTTGATGCTGATACGGCATTCGAATTAGAAGCGCTTGCAGGTGATATACCAATCGTATTTTTTAACAGCTGCCCGGATGAGTCGAGACTTCAGGCTGGGAAATATATTTATGTTGGATCGGATGAATATGTGGCAGGACAGTATCAGGCAGAGTACATTCTAGATAAATTTGCTTCTGCGGATGAGATTAATGTGGTGTTGTTAAAAGGACCGAAAAAACATTCCGCGACAAAAGGAAGATCTGAGTCATTAAAGGATACTTTAAATGCATCAGGGAAAAAGATCAATTATGTCTTTGAAGATAACGCCGACTGGGAGCAGGATCGTGCGAAAGAGATGTTCAATATATTTTTAAAGACAGGACAGAAGTGTGACGTTGCTGTCTGCAACAACGACTCTATGGCACTTGGTATCATTGATGCCTGTGATGCAGCAGGAATCAGTGATGTGACGGTACTTGGAATCGATGCGACTGCAGACGGATGCAAAGCGATTGAAGATGGAAAGATGGACTTTACCGTATACCAGTCCGCAGTCGGACAGGGTGAGAGTGCTGTTTATGCTGCAATTGCACTTGCAACCGGAAAAGATGTGACGACTTTAGAGGGAGCTACCGCAGATGGCTTATATGTATGGGTACCATTTGAAAAAGTAGACAGTTCTAATGTTAAAAATTATGAATAGAAAGCGTACATAAAAATGGAATATACACATGTAAAACACACGTTTTCGCCAGTATATAATGAGGAATCCAGAATATTAATTCTGGGTTCCTTTCCGTCTGTAAAGTCGCGGGAAAACCAGTTCTATTACGGGCATCCGCAAAACCGGTTCTGGAAGGTGATTGCAGGGATTTTCAAGGAACCTCTGCCACAGACGATCGATGAAAAGAAGGATCTTCTGCTAAGACATCGCATAGCAGTGTGGGATGTGATCGATTCCTGTGATATCGTTGGATCTTCCGACAGCTCCATCAGAAATGTGGTGCCAAATGATATGAATCTGATCTTATCAAATGCAAAAATACAGGGAATTTTTGCAAATGGTGGAAAAGCACATCAGCTTTTTGTAAAATACTGTAATAAAGAGGGAATGCCGCCGCTTGGAAAACTGCCGTCCACAAGCCCCGCAAATGCGGCGTGGAATTTAGAACGGCTGACGGCGGAATGGAAAACGGCATTTGGAATGTATTTAGAAATAACAGAACAGGAGAAAACATTTGAAAAAAGAAGAAATGACAACGGTTGATTTCCTGCTTGAAGCAGTGGGAATCGTGGCTGCACTGGTCTATCTTGGACTGCAGATCTACTATGGAATCGTATATGGAGTATCATTTACCGGGATTATTTTAAATGCGGCAATCCTGATCCTTGTATATGTTGGACTGACGCTGCTTGCACGTTATCCGGAAAGGGTAAATAACCTGCCGAAAGAAATATGTAGTGGGAAAATAAGAAAATATACGATTCATATGGTGCGCGCAGTCAAGCTGATCTTCGTGCTCAGTCTTTTATTTACCAGTATCTGTGATGCTGCCGGGGTGCAGATCAATAAGGGATACAGTCTGGTGACGGTGGCGCTGATTGCTGTGGTGACGGTGGTGTATGAGGGGAAGATCATTAAGCTGCTGCGTGGGAAAAAATAAGCATATATTATAAAGAAAAGACGATTCTGAGTGGAATCGTCTTTTCTTTATATATAGTGATCAATGTCTGCGGAGTAGGCATTTTGTGTATTATATTACTTCGTATCAACCCGTCCAACCAGATAATCAATTGAGCAGTGATAAATATCTGCTAACTTTATGAGAATGTCAATTGGAAAATCACGAAGCCCTTTTTCATAACGGGAATAAACATCCCGGTGCAGACCAAGCATGGCAGAGATTTCTTTTATAGTAAGATCGTTGTCTATTCTCAAGTCCTGAATTCTTTGAAACTTCACGTGAGTGTCTCCTCTAACTTAATAGACAAATTATAATCAAAATGCTATAATTTAATTCATAATAAGACCGTTTGGTCGTATTGTAAGGAATGAGATATCTGTGAAAGGAGAAAGTTATGAAAAAACGAATGATAGCATGGCTGCTTTGTGCCTGTATGACGTTTACGGCAGCACCGGAAATGCTGCTGGCGGATGTGGCAGGGAATGCACAGCAGACACAGGAAGAAAACAGTTTTAAAGAGAAAGGGACTGTGGAAACACAGACTGTAGAACAGGATGATGAAAAGTCAGCAGTGACAGAGAAAAAAGAAACAGACCAGGCAGATGAAGAAGATCATAATGCCGGACGTCTGGCAGAGGAAGAGTCCGGGGCGGCCGGGACGGAAATTGTCACGGAAGAGACAGAAGAGCCAGAGACGACGATCGTCACGGAAGAGACAGAAGAGCCAGAAACGAAGGTTGTTACAGAAGAAACAGAGGAGACTGAAACAAAGAATGTCACAGAAGAGCCAGAACAGGCTGAAACAGAGAACGTTACGGAAGAAACGGAGAGTACAGAGGAGATTTTAAAAAGGGCATTATCAGGTGATGAGATCAGCCGTATCGACTGGGTACAGGAACTGGTAACATTATTTGATCTTATGGTAGATGAGGATAATTATCCGGATAATTATTACAGTGACATATCAACGGATGATTCGTTTTATCGTGATGTGATGGTGGCATGCGAGTTCGGAATGATCGATCTTGAGGCAGGAGAAGAATTTCGACCGGAAGATGCAGTGACGCGTGAATTTGCAGCGCAGACCATGAATACGATGCTTGGCTTTGTGCCGGAAACAGACAGTTATACTTATCAGGATACAGCAGATGTTACATATAAGGAAGCAGCACAGATCGCAATCGACAGAGGATGGGTTACGGTTGCTGCCGGTAAATTTCTCCCGGAACAGTCACTTACCACGGAAGAGCATGATGCAATGATCGCGGATGCAAAAAAGGTTTTGGCAGATGCGCAGATAGAGACCGGAAAAGAAAATACCTGTACATTTGCGTCCGGAGTAGTTGTTGTACCAAAGGGAACAGCCGTATCTATTGATGTGGATGGAATAGTTATGATCGAAAACTGTCCGGTTACGATCAAACAGGGAACAACATTTGCCGTGTATGTTAACGATATTGTCATGGCATATAAGGCAGAAAGTGTACGGACAGACGGAACTACAACATATATTACAACCTCAGATGCGGATGATGGCGCGGTTTTAAATGTTGACCAGCAGGGCGAACTGGATGTTGATATGACGGAATTTATTCCGGCAGATGAAGAAACATATGTGGTAAATGGTGTTACAGTCACAGAAGGTATGACAAGGGGGATATCCTATAAAAACAATACCCTGCGTGCAGATAAAACGATTTCCGTCTCAGATGATGTCACAGCGACAGTAAGTGTTGTGATTTCAAACATGAAAGTAAATTACAGTCTGAATAATAATGACTATTATTTTTCAGTCAGCGGAGATATGGAATACTCCTGCAATGTAAAAGGGGATGCATTTAAAGATATTAACCACACACTGACGTTAGGGGCATTGCCGCTCGGCGGTGTTGGTATGTTGACACTGGCAATGGAATATAATCTTTCCGGGGAAGCAACGCTTACCGTGGAAAAGGAATTTGAAGCCGGATTTGCGTATTCGGACGGATTCCGTATAGTTGGAAACAGTCATAAAAAAGGATTTTCCTTTTCAGCAGAAGCAGATTTGACCACAGGTATTGTACTCTCTGCAAAAGCAACGCTCGGAATTGTCAGCGGAGATATTTATGCAAAAACCGGTGCACGTATGAACATCAAATACGTAAGGTACAGTTCCGGAACACCGACATACTGCGCGTCACAGGCTGCATATCTGTATGCATCGGTGGGGGCAAGTGCAAAGATCGGAGTTGGTATTGCATCAAAGACCTTTAGCAAAAGTATAGAGATCTGGGGAAAGAATAACAGTCCGGTGCGCGTGTACTATCATATTGAGGACGGTGTACTTCGGACATCATGCACGCGTGGAAAAGAATTTGCCGCACAGGGAGGCTGGACAAGTTATTGGACATCTCCAGGTTCGAGATATTTCAATCCGGCGGGCGTAGGAAGCTATTTTGATGCGGGAGCAGGTGCCGGCGGTGCGATCGTACCGATTTATACCTATACACTTGACGATGCAAACAGGGCTACGATCACAGGATATAGTGGAAATGCGACGGCACTTTATATTCCGGGGGAGATTGACGGGCATGAGGTTGTTGCAATCGGAGATAGGGCATTTGAGAACCGGACGGATTTGAGGACGGTGATGATACCGGATAGTGTGACAGAAATGGGAGGATATGCATTTAACAATTGCACTAACTTATCAAATGTGACATTATCTAAAAATTTAGAGAGTATGGGAAGCAGTGCGTTCGGAAATTGTGATGGCTTGACGCAGATAGAGATACCGAAAAGTTTGGATATAGGAGGAAATTACTATTTAGGAGCATTTTCAGACTGTGCAAATATAAAGAAAGTAACATTTGAAAGGGGAACAACAAAAATAGCGTCTAGTTTGTTTTGCGGATGTACAGGAATAGAGAAAATTGATATTCCTGACACAGTGACAATAATTCAAGATTATGCATTTAAAGAATGCAAAAATTTAAGTACTGTGAATATACCAGAAAGTGTGACAGAAATTGGGAGTAAAGCATTTTATGAATGTATAAGTTTAAGTAATGTGAATATACCGGATAGTGTAACAAAAATAGGAGGATATGCATTTTATCAGTGTAAAAATTTGGTAAATGTAACTTTATCAAAGAATTTAGAAAAAATGGATTGCAATGCGTTCGGAAATTGTGATGGCTTGACGCAGATAGAAATACCAAAAAGTTTAGATATTGGGGGAGACTATTATTCAGGAGCATTTGCGGACTGTGCAAATTTAAAGAAAGTAACATTTGAAAGGGGAACAACAAAAATAGCATCTAATTTGTTATGTGGATGTACAGGAATAGAGAAAATTGATATTCCTGATACGGTGAAAGTAATTCAAGTTTGTGCATTTAAAGAATGTAAAAACTTAAGTACTGTGAATATACCAGATAGCGTGATAGAAATTGAAGGATGGGCATTTGAAAGTTGTTCAGTACTTACTAAAATAGGTATTCCAAATCAAACATTATCTATAGCTGGTGCAGCATTTAGAAATTGTACCAGTTTAACAGATATACACTTGCCAAGTATGCTGAAAGCGATTTCATCAAGTACATTCGAAGGCTGCAAAAAGTTAACCACCATCAACTTCCCATCCACCCTGACCATGATCGGGAACTCCGCATTCTCTGGCTGTGAATCCCTGCCGGAAGCAATACTTCCATCCGGGGTAGAAAAAATAGAAAGCAACGCATTTAAAAACTGTAAAGCCATGAAAAAGGCAGTGGTACCGGATACCGTTTCGTCCATTGGAAGTTCTGCATTTTATGGCTGTGAAGCTCTGGCCGACATTACATTAGGCAGCAAGTTAAAGAAAATTGAGAGCCAGACATTCTACGGCTGTACAGCCCTGCCATCCATCATGATCCCTTACAATGTGACCACGATCGGTGACAGTGCCTTTGTCAACTGCACGAAGCTGACGCAGATCACAGTCCCGCGCAACACAACTTCGATCGCATCAAATGCATTTTCTTATCCAAAGAAAATGACGATGTACGGTCCGTCCGACTGTTATGCCAAGACCTATGCGAGCGGAAAAGGGATTAAGTATGTCACACAGGATATTCATGCAACCTCAGTCAGTCTGGATATTACAGAAAAAACGGCGGAGCGCTATGACGATTTCCAGCTGACAGCGACGATCGCACCTTTGAATTTCACAGATGCAGTGGTATGGACAAGTTCCAACGAAGAGGTTGCCACTGTTTCTGATACCGGATATGTGGAGATCTGTGGTGTTGGAACAGCAGTCATTACGGTAACGGCTGGAAATGTAAAAGCTGCCTGTAAGATAACCGTACCGCAGCTGATAGACTGGATCGAATTTGATGAGGATGAGATCGAATTAAAAGCTGGTCAAACCTATCAGTTGAAACCATATATTTCACCTTCGGATGCCACAAATAAAAAACTCAAATATACTTCTTCTGATACGAAAGTGGCAGAGGTTTCTGCAAGCGGACTTGTCACTGCAAAATCGGAGGGTGAAGCAAAAATCCGGGCGGCGGCAACGGATGGCAGTGATGAATATGCAGTCTGCTATGTGACTGTTACCGGAAAGGCGAAAGTAACAGGAATAACTTTAGACAGGACATCAGCAGAGGTAAAAAGAGGAGAGAAACTCACCTTAAATGTGACTGTATCACCGTCTTATGCGTCCAACAAAAAGGTAGTCTGGAAATCGGCAAATACAAAGATTGCCACCGTGGATGCCAACGGCAGTGTGACAGCAAAGGCACCGGGCAGAACAAAGATCACGGTGACTTCGGCTGAAAACAGCAGTTATCAGGCATCCTGTACGGTTACAGTACCATATAAAATTACCTACAAACTGAATAAAGGTAAAAACAATGCCTCAAATCCGTCAACTTATTATGGAAAGAAAGTAACACTGAAAAACCCGTCCCGCAAAGGATACGCATTTGCAGGCTGGTATACGGATGCAAAATTTAAAAAGAAGATCACAAGTATCAGCAACAGCGCAAAATCCGATTACATTTTGTATGCAAAGTGGACAAAAGTAAAAGTGGCGAAGGCTTCTCTTACGTCTGCGAAAAACAGCAAGAGTAAACAGATCTTACTGAAATATAAGAAAGTATCCGGCGCAAAAGGTTACGAGATTTCTTACAGTACGAATAAAAAATTCAAAAAGGTGGTCACAAAGAAAAATACGGCGAAGACATCCTATACCATAAGTAAACTGAAAAAAGGAAAGATATACTATGTGCGCATCCGGGCTTATAGAATGGATTCCACGGGCAAAAAAGTGTATGGAAAATATTCATCCATGAAAAAAGTTAAGGTCAGTAAATAGAAAAATTTAAAGTGTGTAACTGTCAGAAAATGACAGGGAAGACAGTGTCCGGATTGATATTCAGCCGGACACTGTCTTTCTTTAAAAATAGCAGCTTGTTTTGTTACTGTTCACTCGGCACCTGAACACTTTGCTGTTCAGGTGCGTATGAACGTGATGTGGGGGTGAGCAGCCCCTTTTGCGAAGCAAAACTTTATATGGGGCTGCGAAGTTACAGTTCGCAGGGT
>OHPI01001176.1_pt1 | contig 14726 bp, 10 predicted proteins | sample 1577651 | NCBI WGS metagenome assembly OHPI01 (sample SAMEA3879578, study PRJEB24766) | human gut metagenome | biome: human-associated habitat; feature: feces | place: USA | collected 1985/1987
TTGTAGAATTATTAACGATTTCATCGGAATAACCGGTAACAACATAACCGATGGTTTTTTTATTGTCATCTTTAACAAAGCCAATAGCCTTATTGGGAATCGAGTAGTTTTCCTTATAGGAAATATTGTCGCGTCCCGCGTATTTGTCAACCAGATTACGCGCGCTATGCTCGAAGTCCGGCAGCTTTCCAGGGTTATACAACACGCGCAGATGGCGGTTCTTGTCATAAATCGCTACGCCCGCTTCATCCGAATGGTCAACATCGTTAACAAAGGCAGCCATAAAGCTGTCTACGGAATCCTCCGGCCTCTTGTTCTGCTTCTCCAGGCTCTCCCTTATTTCCGGAGAGTTACAGAGAATGTTGTTGATGCTTACGGCGTTGATACTGACGCGGTCATAAATTACCCGCGCCACCTTTTGCGTCGTAAACAAGGATGTCGGCAGCAGTGCAATACACACTACGAGCGTAATAAGTACTACTATTTTCTGTAAAAGTGAAAGCGTTTTTCCTGATTTGTAATTGTAATTATCTTTAGATTTTCTCCACATCAGCAGGTACCGTCAGGAACTGAATACCAGGATTTCGTTCCAGAATCCAATTCAGGGACCACTCGTTATTTACAAGAATAACAGGTCTGTCCTTTTTATCATAAACAAGCATTCCGTTATCCAAGCCTTTAATGTTCTCGATCAGCTTCTTATCCTCTGCATATACCCAACGTGCAACGGAGTACGGCAGCTGGTTCATCAGCAGTTTAGAGCTGTACTCGTTAAGCAGACGGTATTCCAGAACCTCCAGCTGCAGTACGCCGACTACGCCGACGATATAGCTTTCAAGACCTACGCCCTCCTGACGGAATACCTGAATAGCACCCTCCTGCGACAGCTGAATGATGCCCTTTTCAAACTGCTTGCGTTTGAGGGAATCCTTAGGCTGTACGCGGGCAAAAATTTCCGGCGGGAATACGGGGAAGTCTTCAAATTGCAGCTTCAGGCTGCTGTCGCTCAGGGAATCACCGATACCGAAGATACCCGGATCAAAAACGCCGATAATGTCACCTGGATATGCTTTTTCCACTATTGTGCGCTCCTGAGCCAGGAACTGCTGCGGCTGTGCCAGCTTAACCATCTTACCGGATTGCTTGTGGTAAACGCTCATTCCTTTGTCAAAGACGCCGGAACAAATACGCATGAAGGAAATTCTGTCACGGTGAGCAGGATTCATATTAGCCTGGATTTTAAAAACAAAAGCAGAGAATTTTTCGTTCTCCGGTGACAATATTGTACCATCCTGCAGCATTCTTGGCTGTGGCATGGGAGACATTTCCAGAAATTTTTCCAGGAAGCTCTGTACGCCGAAGTTGGTCATAGCACTGCCGAAGAACATCGGAGTCAGCTCGCCGGTGTTAACCTTTTCCATGTCAAACTCATCGCCTGCCATGTCCAGCAGCTCAATATCGTTGCACAGGTTTTCGTACAGCTCGTCACCCAGCAGCTCTCTGATTTTGGGATCATCTAAAGAACCGGTAGTGGATTTCAGCTTTTTGGCACCATGGCTGGTGTCGTCCTCAAACAGCTCAATGGTGTTTTCCAGACGGTTATATACGCCTTTATAATGGCCGTCGATACCGATAGGCCAGTTAATCGGATATGCGCGGATGTTCAGCACCTTTTCCAGCTCGTCCATCAGGTCGAAGGGATTACGGCCGTAGCGGTCCAGTTTGTTGATAAAGGTAAAGATAGGCAGACGGCGGCGGTGGCAAACCCAGAACAGCTTCTTGGTCTGCGGCTCTACGCCCTTGGCAGCGTCAATCAGCATAACAGCGCTGTCGGCAGCCATCAAAGTACGGTAGGTATCCTCGGAGAAATCCTGGTGACCGGGGGTATCCAGAATGTTTACGCGGAAGCCGTCGTAATCAAATTGCAGTACGGAAGAGGTAACGGAAATACCACGCTGCTTTTCAATCTCCATCCAGTCGGAAGTCGCCGTCTTCTTGATCTTGTTCGACTTGACGGCTCCCGCCACATGAATGGCGCCTCCGAACAGCAACAGCTTTTCGGTAAGAGTCGTCTTACCGGCATCCGGATGGCTGATAATAGCAAACGTTCTTCTTCTCTCAATCTCTTCTGAATACTGACTCATTGTTATGTATCTTATTTCGTTTTATTATTCTTACTTCTGTCGATTTGCATCTTGTTCCAACAAGGTGCCCGTCTTGCCCTAACAAGATATACGTCTTAGCCTGACGAGACGCATGTCTTCCCCTAACAAGATACGCATCTGCTTAGGGGAAGATACGCATCTTACAAACGGGCGATGCAAGTCCGCAAGCTCGCTTCCCAATGGGGTATGCTGATGCGATAGGTTGTTTTGATCTTCGCCTTGTTCAGGACGCTGAAATGCGGGCGGGCTGCTTTTGCGGGATAATCTTTGGACTCGATCGGGAGAACACGGCAGGGGGCATTCCCTAACTCCATAATCTTCACGGCAAAATCATACCAACTGCAAACCCCTTCGTTAGAATAATGATAGATACCGGGAACGAAAGCATCCGCCTCCGCCTGCACCAACACCGCAAAAATGGCAGCCGCCAGATCCCCGGCATACGTCGGCGAACCAATCTGGTCGAACACGACAGACAACTGTTCCCGTTCATTTCCCAGACGCAACATCGTCTTGACAAAATTATTACCGAACTCAGAGTAAAGCCATGCCGTCCGGATGATTACTGCATCCGGGCACACCTCCTGCAAAGCCTGTTCACCGGCAAGTTTCGTACGCCCGTAGACAGAAGCCGGACAAGTCTTGTCCGTTTCCACATAGGGAAGATAGTTCGTACCGTCGAACACATAATCGGTAGAGACATGGACCATTCTCGCTCCTGCCGCACGCGCCGCTTCTCCTAAGTTCCGTACGGCATCCCGGTTGATACGCAGACAAAGCGCTTCCTCCTCCTCCGCCTTATCCACAGCCGTATAGGCGGCACAGTTCAATATGTAGTCGGCTTGCTTCTCCCTGACAAAGGCATCCACTGCCTGAGCATCGCAGATGTCAAGCGTATCGACATCCGTAAACACAAACGCAAATTGCGGATATCCGGCAGACAGCTGACGGATCGAATTGCCTAATTGCCCGTTAGCACCAGTTACTAAAATCGTTTTCATCTTGTCTTATTCTTCTAATTTCAGTTCCCCGTTCATATCTTCACGATATTTCTCGGCCAGTAGCGCCAGGAACGAACTGATCTGTTTGATCCCTTCCATCGTTTCGGGGCTGATTTCCTTCCCTTGTATCTTCAGCATCAGGAAACCGTAGATAGCGTTGAAGCAGGTTTCCAGCTCAGGCAAGTCCTCACCGCCCGATTTGGCACGGAGCTGAACGATAAAGGGGAGTGTCTTATAATAAGCCGCCCCGTACACCATTTCCTTCGGCGACTTCAGAAGACGGAGGTGCAGGTCGGTCAGGGCAATGATCACATTCTTGTTCAGCTGGATATGTCCCTTTTCCATCACCCCTTCGGAACGCATCATCTCGATTAGTTCCTCATACCATTTGGCGATTTCTTCCTTTATATCGTCCGGTTGGTCGTAACGATCTACAACCGTGCGGCGGATCGAATCCATATCGAAGTTATTGGCACGTATCAGGTCTTCCACCTGCCACATGTACAACAGATATTCGGCTATATTTTCTTTTCTTTTTCGTCTTGCAATAATCATGGTTGCAAAGATACACTATATTCGGATAATGCCTGATAAAAATCCGCATCTTTTACACCTAACTGGCGGCAGGCCAGGCGGGCAGCATTCAGGTTGATCAGGAAAAAGCGATCCGGAATATAGACGGGAAAGTCCCCGTAGCGAGTCTGCAAATAGGTCTTTCCCTCTTTCTCGACCACGACATGCTGGTCGTAAGGCATGGCTGTAATGTCTTCGCGAACCTCTTGCGCAAGCTGTTTGACAACCGGATCGCCGTCGAAATAGATCAGCTTTCCCCCGCGTTCGATAGAAGAGGCGAACGTACGGAAAGTCGTGTGATAGGCTTCCGGTGTGGCGTGATCGGTAGCGGAAGTCCACATCAGATTGGTCAGAATAGCGATATGCGGACGATAGAACTCAAGCTGGAACCGTTTCTCCAAAGCAGACGTTACATGCTCATCACCTTCGATAATCGCGATCCGAGCTTCATAACTCAGATGCACACGGTCGGGCAACAAGGGGACTTCGCTGGTCAACGCATAGTCGAACGCAAGTTTCTGCCGCTTCAGGGCGCAGACAATCATCGAGATGATCGTCTTCTTTCCCCGGCTGCCGGCAACAACGACCCGCGTCTTCTCTTTCGTCCGCTGAAAGATGAATTCAGGTATCGAAAGCACTAATAATCCCAGTTCCTTTGCACGTATCAATTCGGGGTTATCCTGCCGGACTGTGGCCCCTAATACCACAAAATGTATATCTTTAGTTAATCTCTCCGGGAACCACCCGTCTCCATGACAAGTACACCCCTCTTTTTCCAGTCTGGCAAGGGTCGTATCAGTCAGTCCAACACCGGATACACTTACTTCATATCCTTTTTGGTGGATAGCCAGGGCTAAGTCAAACAACAGAGGCTCGGTTACGGAGATTAAATGAACTTTTCGCATCACTCAGATTTTGCCTGCAAATGTACACAATTTCATTCACGCTTCGCATGGGTTTGAAAGAAAAAACTTCCCTATCTTTGTTGGAAAAAGTATAATTTATGGATATTCAACTTATAGACACAGGCTTTTTCCATGCAGACGGAGGTGCCATGTTCGGTGCGATTCCCAAAACTGCTTGGAGCCGCCGTTATCCAAGCGATAAACAAAATGGATGCATCTTGGCTATGCGCAGCATGTTAGTCCGCGACGGGAACGGGAAGATCGTACTCGTCGACAACGGGGCGGGCGACAAACACCTGAAACAACTCGGCTATTACAACTTCTTCGACCTGGTCGATCTGAGGGAAGAACTCCAAAGGCGGGGCGTTGCCTGTGAGGATGTTACGGATGTCATACTCACACATCTCCACTTCGACCATTGCGGATATACGACACAAAAAGAAGAGCAGACCGGTGGAAAGCCTCTCTTCAAAATGGCCTTCCCAAACGCCATCCACTGGGTAAGCCGTGCACAATGGGAGAACTTCCTTCACCCGAACGCACTCGAAGCCGACTCCTATTTCATCGAAAACATGCAGGCCGCTTACGACAGCGGCAAGCTCCGCCTCATCGAAAGCGACACGAATCTCTGCCCCGGCATCGACCTACGGCTGTTCGACGGACATACGCCGGGGCAAATCGCACCTTATATCACGACACCTGAGCGCACTTATGTCTTCGCCGGCGATGTCATCCCGTTAGCGGCAAGCGTCTCGCCCCTCTGGATCTCGGCATACGACACCTATCCTGTCGTTTCCTACAACGAAAAAATGCGGATGCTGGAAGAAGCCGCCTCAGAGAAACAGGCAGTCATCTACTGTCACGACGCCTATACTCAGTGTACTACCGTGAAAAAGGTGAACGACTTTTTCAAGGCAGATCAAAAAGTTTCACTTTTTTCCATAGGGTGAAAATAAAGTCTCCCGCAGGTAAAAATAAAGTTTCATCGACAGGAAACTAAAGTTACCCTTACATGAAACTACAACAAGATTACTACCGGACTAAAGAAAAAGCCGGTTGTATTGTAGGGCAGTCTGCTATTTATCTTTATCTTTGTCTGATTATAATCATAAATTAATCCTGATCATCATGAAAAAGACAATCTTCGCTTCACTGACAATCCTGACATTCTCGGCCCTGATGTTCTGTTGCAGCAATGCTCCCAAGCAGGAGAAAGTGCTTCGCCACGTTGTCATGTTCGGTTTCAAACCGGAAGTTTCCGCCCAACAGATCAAGGAAGTCGAAGAAGCTTTCTGTGCACTTCCCTCCCAGATAGACCTGATCAAAGGGTACGAATGGGGAACGGATTGCAGTCCCGAAGGATTGCAACAGGGATTGACGCACTGTTTCTTCCTGACTTTCCATTCGGATGCCGACCGAGACGCCTACCTGATCCATCCGGCGCATAAGGCTTTCGGGAAAGTATTAGGAGACAAGGCTTCTGCCGTCACCGTCGTGGACTACTGGACCAAATAAGAATTATTATTTTTCTCACTTATAACATTTTAAACGCATGAACAAACTAACAAAGTATGCATGTATCCTGACAACCCTGGCCGGAGCCGTGGCTTGTTCGGGAGGTAAAAAAGCACAAGGAGACTATGCCATTATCCCGCTTCCTCAAGAAGTGGTGACACAGGGCAGCGCCCCGTTCCTGTTGAAACCGTCTACCCCGATCTCTTATCAGGAAGGTGATGCGGAAATGGAACAGACCGCCCGTTTCCTTGCCTCCTATGTCAAAGAGGCTACGGGATATGAACCGAAAGTGATTACCGGGAATGCGGACAAAGGCATTCATCTGTCAATTGCTTCCGACATCCGGAACCCGGAAGGCTACCGCCTGCTGGTCAGCGAGAACGGCATCGAGATCGCCGGAGCATCCAACGCCGGTATTTTCTATGGCGTGCAGACCTTGCGTAAGTCTATCCCCGCCGTGGCCGAAGGAATGGACATCGAGCTTCCGGCCGCCAGTATCAACGACTATCCGCGTTTCCCGTATCGCGGTATGCACCTCGATGTTTCCCGGCACTTCTTCCCGGTAGATTCGGTCAAGAAGTTCATCGATATTCTTGCCTTGCACAATATGAACCGCTTCCACTGGCACCTGACAGACGACCAGGGATGGCGCATCGAGATCAAGAAATATCCGGAACTGACCCAGATCGGGGCGCAACGCAAGGAAACCGTCATCGGCCGTAACTCCGGCAAATATGACGGCAAACCGTATGGCGAAGGCATGTTCTATACGCAAGACGAAATCCGCGACGTGATCGCTTACGCCCAAGAACGTTTCATCACGATCATCCCCGAAATAGACCTTCCGGGACACCAGTTGGCAGCTATCACGACTTATCCGGACCTGGGTTGTACGGGCGGACCGTATGAAGTATGGACCCAGTGGGGCGTATCGGACGATGTGATCTGTGCCGGCAATGAAAAGGCAATGACCTTCCTCGAAGACGTGCTCGGCGAGGTGATCGATCTTTTCCCGTCCGAATATATCCATGTCGGTGGCGATGAAGCCGGGAAGTCCGCCTGGAAGAAATGTCCGAAATGCCAGGCTTTGATGAAGGAAAAAGGAATGAAGAACGTGGACGAGCTTCAGAGTTACATGATTCACAGGGCTGAGGAGTTTCTGAATTCGAAAGATCGTAAGCTGATCGGCTGGGATGAGATCCTGGAAGGCGGTCTGGCTCCCGAAGCGACCGTTATGTCGTGGCGTGGAGAGGACGGTGGAATTAAAGCCGCCCGTATGGGACATGATGTAGTGATGACGCCCGGCAACTACATGTATTTGGATTTCTATCAGGCCGATCCGAAGACACAGCCGTATGCCATCGGCGGCTATACGCCGATAAAGAAAGTATATAGCTATGATCCCGTCCCGGCGGATTCGTTGACGGTAGAGGAATGCCGGCATATTTTGGGGGTGCAGGCCAATACCTGGACCGAATATATCCAGACACCCGAACATCTGGAATATATGATGTTCCCGCGTGCCCTTGCCGTGGCCGAGATCGGATGGACGTCGCAGGAATTACGGACATGGGAGGATTTCAAACCTCGCATGAATGCGCATATTTCCAAATTGCAGGGAATGGGGATCCGTACTTTTACCCTTTCGGACGAATTGGAAGTGACCATGCAGGTCGATACGGCAGGCAGAGAGATAGAAGTCATACTGGATGCCGAGAAATATCCGGCGGAAATTCGCTACACGACGGACGGTTCCGTTCCGGTGGCATCTTCCGCCCTTTATGCCGGGCCGATAACCGTGCAAGATTCCGCCCATATCAAAGCTGCTATTTTCCGGGACGGTGTGCTTCAGGGGACACCGACGGAAAAGAAAGTGGATTATCATCGGGCCATCAATAAGCCTATACATTATAATAGTAAGCTCTACGAAGGCTATATGGCCGGAGGAACGAACGCCCTGTTGGACGGCTATCGGGGCGGCCTGACTTATCTGGACGGACGTTGGCAAGGTTATTTGGATGACCTGGACTGTGTGATCGATATGGAAGAGGATACGGATATCCATAAAGTGTCCATTCGTTTCATGCAATTGATCGGTCCGGGGGTGTTCCAGCCCGGACAAGTGGAGTTGTTGACTTCGGAAGATGGTGAAAACTTTATTTCCCGCGGGATTGTTCCGACAACGGTTCCGGCTGATGATCCGGACCTCCTGTTCCAAGAATATACGTTCGACGGTAACTGGAAAACCCGTTATATCCGTTTGAAAGCGCCGAGGGCAAATCCCGGTTTTATTTTTGCGGATGAGATCGTTGTTTGGTGAATTAAAAATTAAGAATTAAGAATTAAAAAATAAGAGTTGGTGTTATGAAGATGGTGTTGTTTTCTTTTCTATTGAGTTGCTGTTCTTTGCTGGTTTCTGCGCAACAGCCGGTAGATTATGTGAACCCGTTTATCGGGACAAGCAACTACGGGACGACCAATCCCGGTGCGATTTGCCCCCAGGGAATGATGAGTGTCACCCCCTTCAATGTGATGGGGTCGAAAAGTAATAAGTTTGACAAGGACAGCCAGTGGTGGTCCACGCCTTATTCGGCGGACAATAATTTCTTCACCGGTTATGCGCACGTCAATCTGAGCGGTGTCGGTTGTCCGGAGATGGGAAGCCTGTTGTTGATGCCTACCTCCGGGGAGCTGAATGTGGATTACCACGAATACGGTAGTGAATATAAGAATGAGGTGGCTCATCCCGGCTATTACAGCAATGTCCTGACGAAATATGACATCAAGACGGAAGCAACTGCTTCCATGCGTACCGGCCTGACCCGTTTCACTTTCCCGAAAGGGCAGGGGAACATCTTGTTGAACCTGGGTGAAGGATTGACAAACGAAACCGGTGCGACTGTCCGTATGGTGAGCGATACGGAGATAGAGGGAAGCAAGCTGCTCGGTACGTTCTGCTATAACCCGCAGGCTGTTTTCCCGATCTATTTCGTGATGAAGCTCAGCAAAGCCCCCAAGCAGGCCGGTTACTGGAAGAAACAACGCGAGATGAAGGGAGTGGAGGCCGAATGGGATGCCTATTCCGGCAAATATAAATTGTACACGAAGTATGACCGTGAGATGAGCGGTGACGACATCGGCGTCTGGTTCAAGTATGATACCGAAGAAGACGAAGTGATCGAAGTAAAGATGGGCGTCTCGTTTGTCAGCATCGAGAATGCCCGCCTGAATATGAACACCGAACAGCCGGATTTCAATTTCGACAAAGTGCGTGCGGCAGCCGGCAAGATGTGGAACGACGATCTGTCGCGTGTGATGGTGGAAGGCGGGACGAACGACGATAAGACGATTTTCTATACCGCCATGTACCACCTGCTGATCCATCCGAACATCATCCAGGACGTGAATGGCGAATATCCGATGATGGAAAGCCTGAAAGTCGGCCATACTACCGGAAACCGCTATACGGTCTTTTCGCTCTGGGACACCTACCGCAATGTCAGCACATTGATGACATTGCTCTATCCCGAAAAACAGCTCGACATCATCCGCACCATGATCGACATGTACAAGGAAAGCGGCTGGCTTCCGAAGTGGGAACTGTACGGACGCGAGACACTGACGATGGAAGGCGATCCGTCTATCCCTTATATCGTGGATGCTTATATGCGCGGTTTGCGCGATTACGATATCGAGACTGCCTACGAAGGGATGCGCAAGGGTGCTACTACTCCCGGAGAGTTCAACCTGCTCCGCCCGGACAATAACGACTATATGAGCAAAGGCTACGTCCCCTTGCGCGAACAGTATGATAATTCGGTTTCGCATGCCTTGGAATATTATATTGCCGACTGGAATCTCTCGTTGTTGGCAGATGCGTTGGGAAAGAAGGAAGACGCCAAGCTGTTTCGTGAGCGGGCTATGGGCTATAAGCATTACTATTGCAAGGAGTTCGGTACGCTTCGTCCCATCCTGCCCGACGGCACGTTCTATTCCCCTTTCGATCCGAAACAGGGGGAGAACTTCGAGCCGAGCCCCGGTTTCCATGAAGGAAACGCCTGGAACTACACGTTCTATGTCCCCCATGACATCAAAGGCCTTGCCAAACTGATGGGCGGTCAGAAGAGGTTTGTCGATAAGTTGCAGATGGTCTTCGACAAAGGGTACTACGATATGGCAAACGAGCCGGATATCGCCTATCCGTACCTCTTCAGCTATTTCAAGGGAGAAGCCTGGCGTACGCAGAAGCTGGTCCGCGAACTGTTGGGCAAATATTATCATAATGCTCCGAACGGACTTCCGGGTAACGACGATACGGGGACGATGTCTACCTGGGCGATCTTCTCGATGATGGGATTCTATCCGGCCTGTCCCGGTGACCTGGATTATGTTGTGACTTCTCCGACCTTCAACAAGGTGACGATCCGGCTGGACGAGAAGTTCTACCCGAAAGGCGAATTGGTGATCGAGTCTGCCCGCAAAACCCCGGAAGATATTTATATCAAAGAGGTGACAGCCGGCGGGAAGAAGCTGAAAGGGTATACGATTTCGCAAGACGAACTGGTGAATGCCGGGACATTGCGCTTCACGCTGGAAGACAAGCATTGATTTCCCCTCTCAATTTTATTTGAAATGGCATTTAAACGTTGAAAAACGGTTTCAAATTTTCTTGAAGCCGTTTTTCACTATTGAATCCCCGTTTCAATATTTCTTGAAGTGCCTTTTTAATGGTGAAAAACCGTTTCAAGAAAAATGGAGATGGGTTTCACCATTGAAAAATGGCTTCAAGAAAATTAGAAACGACTTTTCAACGTTTAAATGCCATTTCAAATATTCTTGAGACCTATAAATTATTATCTTTGCACACGTAAAAAAGAAAAACAGTTTAATCCATATTATATAATGTATAGAACAAGAACATGTGGCGACCTGCGCCTCGCCGATGAAGGCTTGGTGATTACGCTGGCCGGCTGGGTACAGAAAACCCGTAAGATGGGTGGAATGACGTTCGTTGATCTTCGCGACCGTTATGGTATTACACAGTTGGTATTTAATCAGGAAGTAGATGCCGCTTTATGCGAGCAGGCAAATAAGTTAGGACGTGAATATGTAATCCAGGTAACCGGAACCGTGCGTGAACGTTCGAGCAAGAACCCGCACTTGGCAACGGGAGATATAGAGTTGATCGTATCAAAGCTGGTGGTTTTGAATACAGCTGTAACACCTCCGTTCACGATTGAAGATGAAACCGACGGCGGAGATGATTTGCGTATGAAATATCGCTACTTGGATTTGCGTCGTGCTACTGTACGTAAGAATCTGGAACTGCGTCATCGTATGGCTTTCGAGGTGCGTAACTATCTGGATAAGCAAGGATTCCTGGAAGTGGAAACTCCGGTGCTGGTAAACTCGACGCCTGAAGGGGCGCGTGACTTTGTCGTGCCTTCCCGTATGAATCCCGGACAGTTCTACGCTTTGCCTCAGTCTCCGCAGACGTTGAAGCAGTTGTTGATGGTTTCCGGTTTCGACCGTTATTTCCAGATCGTGAAATGTTTCCGTGACGAAGACCTGCGTGCGGACCGCCAGCCCGAATTTACACAGATCGACTGCGAAATGAGCTTTGTGGAACAGGAAGACGTGCTGAACATTTTCGAAGGAATGGCCAAGCATCTGTTCAAGGTGATCCGGGGCATCGATATAAAAGAAGCTTTCCCGCGTATCAGTTGGCACGATGCCATGAAATATTACGGAAGCGACAAGCCGGACCTGCGTTTCGATATGAAGTTCGTCGAACTGATGGACATCATGAAGGGACACGGTTTCTCCGTATTCGATAATGCTGCTTATGTCGGCGGTATCTGTGCGGAAGGGGCGGCTTCTTATACGCGCAAGCAGCTGGATGCGCTGACTGAGTTTGTGAAACGTCCGCAGATCGGTGCAAAGGGCATGGTATATGCCCGTGTGGAGGCAGACGGCAATGTGAAGTCGAGCGTGGATAAATTCTATACCCAGGAAGTATTGCAGCAGATGAAAGAGGCCTTCGGCGCAAAACCGGGCGACCTGATTCTGATCCTTTCCGGCGACGATGCGATGAAGACGCGCAAGCAACTTTGCGAATTGCGTCTGGAAGTGGCCGGTCAGTTGGGTTTGCGTGACAAGAACAAGTTCGCCTGCCTGTGGGTGATCGACTTCCCGCTGTTCGAGTGGAGCGAAGAAGACCAGCGCTTCTATGCAATGCACCATCCGTTTACTTCTCCCAAACCCGAAGATATTCCTTTGCTGGACAGCGATACGGGAGCCGTCCGTGCGAATGCATACGACATGGTGATCAATGGTGTCGAAGTGGGTGGCGGTTCCATCCGTATCCACGACAGCAAGTTGCAGGATAAGATGTTCCAGTTGCTGGGCTTCACCGAAGAAAAGGCACAGGAGCGTTTCGGCTTCCTGATGAATGCCTTCAAATATGGTGCGCCTCCTCACGGTGGTCTGGCTTACGGTCTGGACCGTTGGGTCTCTTTGTTTGCCGGCCTCGATTCTATCCGTGACTGTATCGCGTTCCCGAAAAACAACTCCGGCCGCGATGTCATGCTGGATGCGCCCGGACAACTGGATGATTCGCAGTTGGAAGAATTATGCCTGAAAGTAGATATTAAGGAGTAATATACCGATAGGTCGATTTGCCGGTATGCTGGTGAATGGTTCACTGGCCTATTGGCAAATTGATTTATTTATAAATTATTGATTATGTTAAGGGTTAAGGATATACTGAAAGAAATCGAACAATACGCTCCGTTGCCATTGCAGGAAAGTTTTGACAATGCAGGTGTGCAGGTAGGCGATGTGAATCAGCCGGCTACCGGTGCGCTTCTTTGCCTCGACGTCACCGAAGAGGTGGTGGACGAGGCGATAGAGATGGGGTGTAATCTGATTGTCTCTCATCATCCTTTGGCCTTTAAAGCCTTCAAATCCCTGACCGGTTCGACCTATATCGAGCGGTGCATGATGAAGGCCTGCAAGTATGACTTGGTGATCTATGCCGCCCATACCAATCTCGATAATGCGGCGGGAGGCGTGAACTTCCGTCTGGCGGAACTGATCGGGCTGGAAAATGTCCGTGTCCTGAGCCCCCAGAAAGGAGCTTTGCTGAAGCTGGTCACTTTCGTGCCGGAGGCCTATGCCGATTTGGTGAGGACGACCTTGTTCAATGCGGGAGCCGGAGCGATAGGCGACTATGATTCTTGTAGCTTCAGCCTGCCGGGGAGCGGGACTTTCCGTGCCGGCGAAGGGACGAACCCGTTCTGTGGCGAAATAGGCGAGTTGCATGTGGAGCCGGAAATCCGTATCGAAACGATATTGCCCGCTTTCCGTAAGTCGACGGTGACGCGTGCGTTGCTTTCCGTCCATCCTTATGAAGAACCGGTATTCGATTTCTATCCTTTGGATAATGCCTGGAACCAGGTCGGTTCGGGGGTAGTGGGAGAGTTGCCCGAAGAAGAGAGTGAATTGGGCTTCCTGCAACGGATCAAGGAGCTGTTCCAGGTGGGGTGCGTGAAGCATTCCGCCCTGACCGGCAAGCCCATACGCGAAGTCGCTTTATGCGGGGGGAGCGGCGCTTTCCTGATCAAAGACGCAATCAGTTACGGTGCGGACGTTTTCATTACGGGGGAGGCTAAATATAATGACTTTTACGATGTGGAAGACCGGATTCTGCTGGCGGTTATTGGTCATTATGAAAGTGAAGTCTGTACAAAAGATATCTTTTATAACATAATATCGAAAAAATTCCCTACCTTTGCGGTACATTTTTCGAATGTTAATTCAAACCCAGTAAAATATTTATAGAATGGCTACAGATAAACAATCAGCTGAAAAGGAATATACGGTTGAAGAAAAGCTTTCTACGCTGTATCAACTTCAGACGATGATGACTGAAATTGATAAGATCAAGACACTTCGCGGCGAACTTCCCTTGGAAGTACAGGACTTGGAAGATGAGATCGCTGGTCTGGAAACACGTCTTCAGAACTATCAGTCAGAAATTAAAGACTTTGAGAATGCTGTTGTAGAACAGAAACATAAGATTACGGAGTCAACCGGTCTGATTGAAAAATATAAAGCGCAGTTGGATAACGTGCGTAACAACCGTGAGTTCGACAACTTGTCAAAAGAAATAGAATTCCAGGGACTTGAAATCGAGTTCTCTGAAAAGAAGATTCGTGAATTCGGTGAAGCGATCAACCGTAAGAAGGAAGAGATCGCCGAACTGTCCGAAAGACTGGAAGGCCGTAAGGCTGATTTGGTTCAAAAGCAGGGCGAACTGGAGCAGATCATTTCCGAAACCAAGCAGGACGAAGAGAAACTGCGCGAAAAAGCAAAGAAACTGGAGGCGAATATCGAACCGCGCCTCTTGACTGCTTTCAAACGTATCCGCAAGGGGGCACGTAACGGCTTGGCTGTCGTATATGTACAGCGTGGTGCCTGCGGTGGTTGTTTCAACAAGATTCCGCCCCAGAAACAGTTGGATATCAAGTTGCGTAAGAAAGTGATCGTTTGCGAATACTGTGGTC
>OHPI01001177.1_pt1 | contig 14722 bp, 10 predicted proteins | sample 1577651 | NCBI WGS metagenome assembly OHPI01 (sample SAMEA3879578, study PRJEB24766) | human gut metagenome | biome: human-associated habitat; feature: feces | place: USA | collected 1985/1987
GTGCAGAATGGAAGAAGTTATTAGAAAATATTTTCAATGCTGGCTGGATAAAGATGTTGATGCTGTAAAGGGTATTTTTAGCGAAGATATTGTTTACAGCGAGTGTTATGGTCCTGTATATAAAGGCATTGGACAGATAATCAGATGGTTTGAGGATTGGAACCGCAAAGGTACTGTTTTGCAGTGGGATATAAAGCGTGTGATTGTGTCCGGGAATATAGCTGTTGTGGAATGGTATTTTAAGTGTGACTACGAGGGCAATGTGGATGGTTTTGATGGAGTGTCCATTGCCGAGTTTAATGCGGAAATGAAGATTTGTGATTTGAAGGAGTTTCAGTCGAAGGCAGAGCATTATTGTCCGTATGGGGAATAGGTGATTTTTGAATGTGTGATGAATGTATTGTATTTCGATTTTTTTGTGTAAAATAAAAGAAGTTGACGCAGGAATAAGCGAATAATATAATTAAAATGTAGTATAAAGAATATCATAACAAAAGAAAAGGAGAACGCATAATGCCATTATTATATTTAGCAAAGGTAAATTTAAATTCTAATATATTTGATGTATATGATAAAAAATTAAAATTTGATGATGTATTTGATTTAATTTATAAAAACATCGCGGATGTAACAGATTATTTTACACAAAACAAAGATAAATATATTGATTCATATGGAAATCCAGAGGTTTTTATACGTAAATCGCAATATACTTTTCAAGAAATTATGAAAAGGGAAAATCGTATTATTACAGGAAAGTTAGTAAGAACTTTTAACAAACCTTCAGAGATATTGGATGAATTGTCACACAGAATGGTAACTACATACATTGAGGAAAGTGTAAGTATATACTTTTATTATGATGTTGCAAATGAAATGATAACCTTTTGCGAAAGACAATCATTTGGCTATAATCAATTTATGAAAGCATTTGCCAATATGCTGAATAAAAGTGTAAAAATGTATGAATTTGAAATATTTTTGCAAAAGGACAAAGATATTTTAGAGGAGAAAATGAAAAGTTTAAGGACTGTTCAACGTGTTAGAGCTACGTTAATCCCACCAAATTCAACGGAAGAAGATTTGCAGGAATTAAGAAATGAGTTAATTTATATGCAGCAATGCCAAGAAGCAAATGCGACAAAGGTTAATATCGAATATGCATCTGAAAATATGAAAATGGAATCGAGAGTAATGAAAGATATTGTAACGGCTGTTTCAAGGGGCTATGGGGATGTGACGGCTACTGGAATTAATAATAGCGGTCGTCAACAAACGATTAGTTCAAGTCAAGATGCAGCATATACAGCGAATATCCAAGATAATATTGGAGAAGATGAATATAACGAGGAGTCACATAATTTAATTTTGAGATTTTTGGTTAAACTTACTCGAAAGATGTTTGTGTAAAGTGAGGGATTCGATGAAGAAAGTGAAAGATTCGTCATATAAGAAATTATTTGAATTAGAAAAATACAAAGACTTATATGATTTCTCTAGTTTAGAGTGTCGGATAGCAGTAATAGGTATGATTTTATTAGATATTGTTTTCGCAGTATGTTCTTTTTCTGTTGGAGTTGATGAAACTGTAATTAAAGCAGTTTCTTTGTTAGATGATATCGGCATTGCATTAATTGGATATATTGGTTTTACGGTTAGTGCGTTAGCTATATTGACGGGAGCAATATCTAGTAAAGTTGTTAATATTATAAAAACGAGAAATAAGATGGTTGTGTTGGAAAGAATCTTATTAAGTTTTTACTTGATGGGAATGGTGTGTGCAGCAGTAGTACTAGTTGCGTTGATTCTCCATTTTATTGTCGAAATCCCAGTTGTTTCTATTTTTATCATTAATTTAATTGGTATAAGTATTCTTTCATATTTGATAATATTTATATTATTTTATTCAGTAAAATTAATTGGAAATTGCTTGGAATTGTTTTATATTGTTAACGGCTATGAATTATTAGATGAAGAGAAAACTGATTATAAGGCAATATATAATAACTATAGAATTACAGCGATAGAAAAAGTTAATTTGAGTAATACTTCGATAGAAAAAGTAAATGAGTATAAAGAAGTCGTAAAGCAGTTAATTGAAACGGATAATCGATCTGAAGAAGAAATAAAAGTCTTATTGGAAATGCATAAGTCACAATTTGGTGATTGAATTATGAAAGAATGAATTTGAGGTTATTCTGTGTTACGGTACCAATCTATAACAAAATGCATTCTGATTGGTATTGTGGCTAATAGATTAATGACAAAAATCAACGTAGTGTAAGCGGATTGATGATAGGCGAATAATTTATGGAATTTTGATTAAAATAAATTAATAATATGCAGTTGACACAACCTGTTAATTGTCATATTATAATTATAGAGAGGTCTCCATTAACCTTATGGTCTTGAACCATAGAAGAGATGAACATTAAAGAAGGTCTCCATTAACCTTAGGTAATCAATCCGTAAAGAGATGAACATTAACGAGTGGGAAGCTTAGTCTTCCCACATTTTTTAACTCAAAATACAAAGGAGCAGTATTATGTTTACACTGGAGGGAAAGTTGACATTTATCAACATTGACCAGAGCTACCTCAAAAAGCTGCATGATGCATGCTCAGAGGTATATTATAAGTCAAGCGGATATGAGAATAAGCCATACATAGGAATTCTGATAAATAAAAATGACAGAAAATATGTAATTCCATTATCTTCAGCCAAGGAAAAGCATAAGATATGGAAAAATGTCGATAAGGAATGTTACTTAGTTTATGAGATAGCGAAGAAGTTTAGTATGGGACAAGGAGATATTTGGGTGGCAGCAGAAGAGGATGATGTAAAGCATATTCTTTCTGTTATGGATATTAAGAAAATGATTCCGATTGTGGATGGTGTTTACAGTAGGGTAAATATTAATCCAGATGACACAGATACCAATGATGTCAAGAAATACAAGGATTTGCTGAATAAGGAATATTCTTTTTGCTTGAAGGTAATTGATGAAGTTATCGGAAAGGCTAACAAGTTGTACGATAAACAGATGGCAACAGGAAAGGTAGTTAAGTTCTGTTGTGATTTTAAGGCATTAGAAGAAGTGGCAGATAAATAGTATCGGATGGCTCGCATGAGCCATCCGTTTACAATTATATAGAGTAAGGCATTAAAATACATGTTGTAATATTAACAGTTGTGTTGTTGACTATCAGTGTTGAAAAACGAACAATTGTTTGTTAGAATAAAAGGAGTTAGGAAATAAAAGTATATCAGATTTAGTAATTTAAGTATTCATTTAATTTATTGTAATTAGGGAAAATCCAATATCAATCGATTGATAGAAAGAGTGATTTTATATGAACATATGGCTAAAGTTAAGGAAAACAGCTGCAATTACACTATGTGAGTTACTTGCAATTGTTACAATTTTTACAGGCTGTGCCTCCACTGATTTATCAGGCACTGAAGGTGCCAGGCATGCCGCAGGAGTTGTTGTAGCAGGTGAGGATTCTTCCGGTGCTTTAGGCAGCAAGGATAATGCGGATGGTGCACAGGGCGGAAGTGACCCGGCGGAAGCTGATTCAGGTGCTAACGGTACAGGACAGGCGGATTCAGGGAAGCCGCAGGAGGATCTGGTAAATAACAATTCCTACGTTTCCCTCGATGCGATTCCTGCATATGATGGCAAGGCATACGTGGCTGTCAACAACAATGAGCCTTTTTTTACGGACAGCGATATGACTACCACTGCTTTTGAAAATTACAGTGATTTGGATTCACTTGGCAGATGCGGTGTGGCTTATGCCAATATCTGCAAGGATATCATGCCGACTGATGAGCGTGGCAAGATAGGCATGATAAAGCCATCAGGCTGGCATACGGTGAAGTATGATGTGATAAAGGACCGGTATTTATATAATCGCTGTCATCTTATTGGCTATCAGCTTGCCGGCGAGAATGCCAATCCAAAGAATCTTATTACCGGTACGAGATACCTGAATGTGGAGGGCATGCTGCCGTTTGAGAATCTGGTAGCGGATTATGTAAACAATACAGGAAATCATGTGCTTTACAGGGTGACTCCTATGTTCTCGGGCAGCAATCTAGTTGCAAACGGCGTTCTCATAGAGGCAAAGTCGGTTGAGGATAACGGTGGCAGCATACTTTTTAATGTCTATTGCTATAATGTGCAGCCCGGAGTCGGAATAAACTATGAGAATGGTGACAGCTGGCTGGATGGCACCACTCCGCAGCAGAGCGCTCAGACGGATACACCGCAGAATGAAGGCTCGCAGAGCAGCGCTGGAAGCGGGGCAGGAGAATCCGGCTCTTCAGGCAGTACGATAGGAAGTGCATCATCAGGCTCAGACAGCTCAGCAGCAGAAAATAGCGCTGTAGATTCTTCAAACAGCGAGACGATGGTCCATATCACTGCAACCGGCAAGAAATATCACCGTGCGGGCTGTCGGACCTTGAAAAAGAGTGACACAGAGGTAACGCTTGATGAAGCAAAATCCATGGGCTTGTCTCCGTGCGGAATTTGCAATCCACCACAGTAGATGTGCATTAGCATTTGCAATCCACCACAGTAGATGTGCATTAGCATTTGCAATCCACCACAGTGGATGTGCATTAGCATTTGCAATTCACCGCAGTAGATGTGCATTAGCATTTGCAATTCACTGCGGTAGAAGCACATTAGCATCTGAAATTTTCCACAGTAGACGAACATTAGCATTTGTAACCCTTCACAGCAGATGCTCGTTACCTTTGCAGTACAACCAAGTTTATTGAAGAAACTAGGAAGAAACCGTGCAAATGAAAATATTGTCACAGAGTAAGGGCTGCAAGCCACGGCACCGCCGGGGCGCACGCATATGTTTTGATTGAGCGGATAGCGAAGCCGCTTAGATACTGTAGGATTATGCACATGAAGCACAGAAATGACTTGCCATGGAGGGCAAGTCAAGGAGAACCGCGCCAAGGAAGGCGCGTTTCGACGGTTTCGTCAAGCATAGAAGCGCAAAAAGCATAATCCGTACAGTATCTTAGCGGCAAAGCGTAGCGAAAGCAAAGCATATGCGTGCGCCCTGGCGGTGCCGTGGCTTGCAGCCCGTATAATTGCCATAAACCCTTGACGATTGCAAAACCGAAAAGTATAATAGAATAGCTAATGAATTCAATATTTTAATATAGATGGAGGAAACCAAATGGCACTGAGCAAAAAGCCGGTCAACGGCATGAAGGATATATTACCTGCAGAGATGGAAATCCGTGATTATGTGACAAGCGTGATCAAGGATACATACAGAAGCTTCGGATTTACACCGATAGAGACACCATGCATGGAGAATATAGCAAATCTCACAAGCAAGCAGGGCGGAGAAAATGAGAAGCTGATCTTCAAGGTAATGAAGAGAGGCGAAAAGCTGAATCTGGAGACAGCAAAGGAAGAGTCGGATGTAGTAGACTTTGGAATGCGCTATGACCTTACAGTGCCACTTTCAAGATATTATTCAAACAATGCCAACAACCTGCCATCGCCGTTTAAGGCACTTCAGATGGGCAGTGTTTGGAGAGCAGACAGACCTCAGAGAGGCCGCTACAGACAGTTTACACAGTGTGATATAGATATACTTGGAGAGCCAAGCAATCTGGCAGAGATAGAGCTGATTACAGCAACCACTACCACAATCGGCAGACTCGGCTTCGAGAACTTTGAGATAAGAATCAACGAGAGAAGAATCCTAAAGGCAATGGCTGCTTACAGTGGTTTTGCTGAGGAGGACTACGACAGCGTATTTATCACACTCGATAAGATGGACAAGATAGGAGTGGAAGGCGTTGCAAGTGAGCTTGCACAGGATGGCTATCCACAGGAAAATATTGACAAATATCTTGATTTGTTCAAGCTTTTGGAGCAGACAAGGGATGTCACTGAGGGTGTAAATATACTTTCAGAAAAGCTCGGTGAATATTTAGACGAAGAAGTGGTTACAAATATGACAGAGATAGCTACGGCTGTCAATGCCACAAAGGGAGCAAAGTTTGAGCTCGTATTTGACCCTACACTTGTTCGTGGAATGAGCTACTACACAGGAACTATTTTTGAGATATCAATGCCTGAGCTTGGCGCAGCCTGTGGCGGTGGCGGACGATATGACAAGATGATTGGAAAGTTCACCGGAAATGATGTACCGGCCTGTGGTTTTTCAATCGGTTTTGAGAGAATTATCCTGCTTCTCATGGAGAGCGGCTTCAAGATTCCTGAGAGTCCAAAGAAGGTGGCTTATCTGGTTGAGAAGAAATATCCGGCAGACAAGCTTGTTGATGTCATGAACCAGGCAAAAGACGCAAGAGCAAACGGACAGCAGGTGCTTGTTGTGCGCATGAACAAGAACAAGAAATTCCAGAAGGAGCAGCTTATGAAAGAGGGCTACGAGGAGTTTGTTGAGTTCTTTAACAGATAGGAATCTGATAAGCAGCAGATTAGCTGTGTAGCAGCGGTACCAAACAGTTATTAGAATATATAGTAGAAATATAAGGAGTATAAAATGGCAGAATCAATGCAGGGCTTACATAGAAGCCATAGATGTACAGAGGTATCAAATGCCAATATCGGTGAGAAGGTCACCGTGATGGGCTGGGTACAGAAGAGAAGAAATTTAGGAAGTCTCATTTTCGTAGATTTAAGAGACAGAAGCGGAATACTTCAGATAGTATTCGGTGAGGAAAATGTAGGTGCAGAGGGCTTTGAAAAGGCAGGCACCTTAAGAAGTGAGTTCGTCATCGCAGTTGAGGGAACTGTCCAGAAGAGAACAGCTGCTGTCAATGAGAACTTAAAGACAGGTGATATCGAGGTTATCGCTACATCAATCAGAGTGCTTTCAGAGGCACAGACACCTCCATTCCAGATTGAGGAGAATTCAAAGACCAGCGAGGACATCAGACTTAAATACCGTTATCTGGATCTTCGCCGTCCTGATATCCAGAGAAATCTCATGCTCAGAAGCAATGTGCTTCGCGTGATGCGTGACTTTATGGCAAACGAGGGCTTTTTGGAGATAGAGACACCAATCCTTTGCAAGTCTACACCGGAGGGCGCCAGAGACTATCTCGTGCCAAGCCGTATACACCACGGACATTTTTATGCGCTTCCACAGTCACCACAGCTCTTTAAGCAGCTTCTGATGGCTTCAGGCTATGACAGATATTTCCAGATTGCACGATGCTTCCGTGATGAGGATCTGCGTGCAGACAGACAGCCTGAGTTTACACAGGCCGATATGGAGCTTTCATTTGTAGATATCGATGATGTAATCGAGGTAAATGAGAGACTGTTAAAGCACCTTTTTAAAGAGGTCATAAATGTGGATGTTGAGATTCCGTTTAAGCGTATGCCTTGGCAGGAGGCTATGGACAGATTTGGTTCTGACAAGCCTGATACACGCTTTGGTATGGAGCTTTGCGATGTTTCGGAAGTGGTAAAGGACTGTGGCTTTGGAGTATTCACAGGAGCTCTTGAAAACGGTGGCTCTGTCCGCGGTATCAATGTAGAGGGACAGGCAAAGATGCCTCGTAAGAAGATTGACAAGCTTGTAGAGCACGCAAAGGGCTGTGGAGCAAAGGGACTTGCTTATCTGTGCATCAATGAGGATGGCACATACAAGTCATCATTTGCCAAGTTTATGACAGAAGCTGAGCTTGATGCACTTGTTGCAAAGATGAACGGAAAGCCGGGAGATTTACTCCTTTTCGCAGCAGACAAGAATAAAATCGTATGGAATGTACTTGGAGCGCTTCGTCTCATGCTCGGAGCTGAGCTTGGCCTGATTGATGAGAACAAGTACAATTTCCTCTGGGTAACAGAGTTCCCACTCCTTGAGTGGTCTGATGAGGAAAACAGATTTATGGCAATGCATCATCCATTCACTATGCCTATGGAGGAGGATTGGGACAAGATAGACTCAGATCCGGGCGCAGTTCGTGCAAAGGCATATGATATCGTACTCAATGGTACAGAGCTCGGTGGAGGTTCAGTGCGTATCCATCAGGATGACATCCAGGAGAAGATGTTTGAGGTGCTTGGTTTCACAAAGGAGCGTGCACATGAGCAGTTTGGATTCCTGCTTGATGCATTCTCATATGGTGTACCGCCACACGCAGGACTTGCCTTCGGTGTTGACCGTATCTGCATGCATATGCTGCATACAGACAATATCAAGGAGGTTATTGCATTCCCTAAGGTAAAGGATGCTTCGGACCTCATGTCAGAGGCACCCGGAACTGTAGATCCAAAGCAGCTTGAGGAGCTTGGAATAGCAGTGGCTGCAGAGGAAGATGAGGAATAACACTATAATATGAATTTGAAAAAAAATATTTTCAATGCGATTACCATAATACTGCTCGCCGCACTTATTGCGGGGGCAGTATTGCTTAATAACAGGATAAAAAAGCTCGAGACACAGATGTCATACACCTCAGACAACACATCGGTGATACTTTCCGATGTGCAGACCATGCAGGATGATATCAAGTCCACCCTTGAGGAGGAGGCCAGCCTCATAACAGACTGGGACATTTCCTTAAAAAGTGCAGACTTTACCGATATGACATACACAGTCTCTGTCTCGGTGGTGCCAAAGGAGTACACAGAGGATACAAAAACCAGTGTATTTTTCGGTACAAACGAGATACCGCTCGAGCTAAACGGCATCAAGTATACGGGAGAGGCCACACTTCCACTGTCTGAGGACTATGCAGGCAATGTGACATTTCTGTTTGTTGACGGAAATAAGAGAAGCACAGAGGTGCTCGATGAGTTTGAAGGTGTGACATCAGTGTTCAAAAATGTAGCATCCGGCATACTTGCCGATAAACCAACCTTTGACAATGGCAGCATAAAGCTTGGCACAGATGTAGATGTAGCGGTCATGGGAAATGATTACTTTGACTTTAACAGTGTGCAGCTCGTGGTTGCAAGCTCAGACACAGAGCTAAAGACATACGATATCCGACAGCTGTTGGCAGAAAACGGCACAGACAGTGCAGACACAGACTCCATCACATCCGCCTTAAGTCGGAAGGATGATGCAAAAAAAGATGGCTCAAAGAATGGCACGGAAAATGATACCTCTGATGCCTCAAAAGAGGATGACGGTAAGCTCCATAGCCTCGAAGGCACAGTCAAAATCGAAGACTTAATCCCTGTTACAGCTGCAAGCAATATCAAAATATATGTCAAAGCAGTATCGGCACAGGGCTACACCTTCACATATGACCTGTTCGATGGTACCGTAAATCAGGACATCACAGATTTTGAAACCACAGCCGACATATCCGGAGGAGACTACACAGTAACCGACCCGGCCGGCAGTAAATACGAACCATAAGAATATGATATAAAATAAAGCTCATTTCGCATAAGTGAAATGAGCTTTAAATTTAAAAAGTAAAAAGTGCCGGACAAAATTTCACGCCAGTGAAATAAGTCCGGCACTGCCAGAATGCAAGGTAGCAAAGCGCCTCGCTCGTAAACCTGAATTAGCCGGAGAGCATACAGTGTGTTCCGAAGAAAAATGTGAACTGCCGCGGAGTTCCATAAATTAAAGAAGAAAGAAAACATAAATAAAATCGTAACCTGTCCGGATAAAGAACCGCGGCTGACTTCACATTTTTCTGAGGAATATACTGTGTGCTATGCCGGCAACCTCACAACCTAAAAAGCGAGGCGCCCACCTGCGCCTCACCCCTCTTTTTTGCTGAGCGGCAGCGTAAATATAAACTCAGTTCCCACACCCTCAGTGCTTATCACATTTATATTCTCACCATGCGCCTGCACGATTTCTTTAACTATAGACAGGCCAAGTCCCGTACCGCGCTTATCCTTTCCGCGGGATAAATCACTCTTGTAGAAGCGCTCCCAGATCTTTGAAAGGCTGTCCTTTGGTATACCGATACCGTGATCCTTTACTGATATAAACACCTTTTCATTTCTGATACTCGTCTCAATCTTGATACTCGAATCATTATTTGAAAACTTCACAGCGTTGTCAATCAGGTTGTAAAGAATCTGCTGGATTTTGACCATATCACCGCGCACGAAAAGCTCTTTTCCGGTAAGCAGCAGGTCGAAGCTTAAGCCATTTTCACTGCATTTACCCTCGAAGGTAAGGATTGTCGTGCGGATCATTGTATTGATGTCAAAATCAGCAATATCCAGGTGTATGCCGTGATGACCGAACTGGTTCAGATCGATAAGACTCTTGGTGAGCTTATTAAGCCTCTCGGTCTCAAAAAGTATGATATTTAAATATTTATCCTGCATCTCAACAGGTATGGTTCCGTCCAGCATAGCCTCCACGTATCCCTTTATCGAGGTAAGAGGGGAGCGGAAGTCGTGTGACACGTTGGAAACAAACTTGCGCTGATCCTCCTCAAGCGTATCAAGCTCAGTTGCCATGTAGTTTAGTGTGTTTGCCAGATAGCCGATTTCGTCATTGGAATGTACATCAATCTGGGCGGTGAAATCACCCTTTGCATACTTCTTTGCAGTCTTTGTGATTCGTGTGATTGGCTGGTAAATGGAGCGACTCAGCATGACAAGCAGAATAAATGCCACTACAAAAATGAGCGCTACAGTGTAAAAGGAGATATTCATAAAACCGTTTACACCTGCCGTGATATGGCTCATTGTCTTGTGAATGACTATGTAGCCGATATTCTGGTACGAGACATTTACCGGGGAAAATACGGACAGCATCTTATGCTTGAAGGAGCCGTAAAAATCTCCAATCATATAGTTGTCGCTGCCAAAATCGGTGACATCAAAGCCATTTATCACTACAGGCTTAGAACTGTCATTTTGGATATCAATGCCTATTGACGGATCATCTGAGTCCATGAGCAGTTCACCGTCAGGGCTGACCACCCATACCTCGGCATCCATATAGTCGGCTACGATTTTCATGTGATTCTGGAAATCGCTAAGCGACATGGATGAGTCAAAGTATTCGGCAGCGTAATCACCTGCAATGATGGATGCTTCCCTGTAGAGATTGGAAGCCTCCTGCTTTTCGATATAGTCTGTGGTGAGATGCTGTGTAAAGGTGCATATAATGAAAAAAGCGATGACACCGTAAATCAGATAGCTGATTAACAGCTTAGTGTAGATGGTATGCTTCATTATTTATTTTACCTCAAATTTGTATCCGATGCCCCAGACAGTTGCGATGCGCCAGGTTGGCTTGTCCTTGATTTTCTCTCGGAGACGCTTTACATGCACGTCGACAGTGCGGGTGTCGCCGACATATTCATAGCCCCATATGTTGTCCAGAAGCTGCTCCCTTGTAAACACCTGATTTGGAGATGAGGCAAGAAAATATAAAAGCTCAAGCTCCTTTGGCGGCATATCAATCTGCTGTCCGTCATAAGTGACAGAGTAGTTGGACAGATTTACAATAAGCCCCGGGTACTCCACACACTTGATATCTACGGAAGCATAGGCCTCCGGCTTTGCAGGCTGGAAGCGTCTGAGCACGGCCTTGACTCTTGCCACAAGCTCCTTTGAGTCAAAGGGCTTTAGTATATAGTCATCGGCGCCAAGCTCCAGGCCTAAAACCTTGTCAAATACCTCGCCCTTTGCGGAGAGCATGATAATCGGCACATCGGACTTTGCACGTATCTCACGGCATACCTGATAGCCGTCTATGCCCGGAAGCATGAGGTCCAAAAGAAGCATGTTTGGCTTGTAGTGCTCAAATGCGATAAGCGCCTGCTCACCGTCATTTACGATTTTGGTGTCATAGCATTCCTTGGTCAGATATAGAGATATAAGCTCTGCTATATTGTTGTCGTCGTCTACTATCAGTATTTTCTGTTTAACAGCCATTTCGAATCTCCTTCTTAAAAATTATTTATATTCCGTAAAAAGTAAATTGTCGTTATTTAAAGGTTGCGATGGTTACTCCGGCATCGCCCTCACCAAACTCACCGAGATGGTATTCCGCAATAGTTTTTGTCCTCTTAAGAAGTCCATGCACAGCCTTTCGCAGTGCACCGGTGCCTTTTCCGTGGACAATGCGCACTGATGAAAGATGAGCGATATATGCGTCGTCTAGGTATTTATCCAAGAGAGCAAGCGCCTCATCCGTAGTCTTTCCTATCAGGTTGATTTCTGATGAAACTGACATTGACTTGCTCATCTTTATCTTGCTTCCGCTGCCGCCGTACTTCTTGGCAGGAGAGACATCGTCGTTTAAGAGCACGAGGTCATTAATATTAACCAGCGAGCGCAGTATACCCATCTGCACATACAAATCGCCCTTGGCGTTTGGCAGAGTGTGGACAGTTCCCTTCAGATTGAGGGATAGCACAAGCACAGAATCACCGATGCGCAGCTTCTTAGGCGCCTTGTGATTTGCCTTGGCAGTGTTTTTCTTGATGTCTGACAGCTTCTTTTCCTTGTCATTCATCTTGTCACGAAGGGCAGAGCGCTCCTTTTCCATCTGACTCATAGGAGCCTGTCCCTGTCCGTATTTGTTGAAATTGCGGATGGTTTTGTCGGCAAGTTCCTTTGCATCCTGCAGTATCTTGTAGGCTTCCTCATTTGCCTCGCGTAAAATCTTGTCTTTGCTCTTGTCTATACGCTCATTTTTCTCTTCGAGCTGTTTCTTGAGCTTTTCAATCTCGGCCTTGTAGCTGTTGATTTCAAGCTGTTCCTTTTCGATAGTTTGTCGCTGTGACTCGAGGCTTGCAATCAGATCCTCAAAATCAAGGTCGTTATCATTAATTCTACTTTTTGCATCATCGATGATGTTTTCGTCCAGACCAAGCTTTGATGAGATTGCAAATGCGTTACTCTTTCCAGGAATACCGATTAACAGGCGGTAGGTAGGGCTTAAAGTCTCCACATTGAACTCGCAGCAGGCATTTTCCACACCGTCTGTGGAAAGCGCATATACCTTCAGCTCACTGTAGTGTGTGGTGGCCATGGTGATGGCACCATATTGGTGCAGTCTGTTTAAAATTGAGATGGCAAGTGCCGCACCCTCTGTCGGGTCGGTTCCCGAGCAGAGCTCATCGAACAGGCAAAGGCTTCTGTCGTCAGCTTTCTCAAGAATTTTTACGATATTGGTCATGTGAGACGAGAAGGTACTGAGACTTTGCTCAATACTCTGCTCATCGCCTATATCCGCAAAGACATCCTCAAAGATGGCGAGCTTTGACCTGTCAGCCGCAGGAATGTGAAGACCTGCCTGACCCATGAGAGTCAAAAGTCCGACAGTCTTTAGTGAAACCGTTTTACCGCCGGTATTTGGTCCGGTGATGATGAGCTGCTTATATTCCTCGCCGAGCCGTACATCTATAGGGACCACCTTTTTAGCATCCAAAAGCGGATGACGCCCCTTTCTGATATTGATATGCCCCTCGGTGTTGAACTCCGGTGCCACACCGTTATATGATTTAGCCAGATTTGCCTTTGCAAAAATGAAGTCAAGCTCTGAAAGAATCTCATAGTCCTGCTCCAAAGCAGCCGCATTCATGGCAACCTTGTCGCTGAGCGCTGCAAGGATTTTTTCAATCTCCTCCTGCTCCTTTATGAAAAGCTCCTTGAGCTCATTATTCAAATTGACGACAGCCATCGGCTCGATAAAAAGGGTAGAGCCGGTAGATGACTGGTCGTGCATCATGCCGGGTACATTGCCCTTAGCCTCAGCCTTTACAGGCAGACAATATCTGCCGTCGCGCATGGTCACAACCGCATCCTGCAGATATGTCCTCGTTGTGCTGTTGTTCATGAGCTTGGTGAGCTGCGCATGGATTCTGTCGTTCATGCCGCGTATGCTCTTTCTTATCTTAAAAAGCTCAGGACTCGCATCATCGGCAATCTCTTCCTCAGATAAAATGCACCTCTTAATCTCATCGCAGAGCGCAGAAACCGGTTCAATCCCTGCAAACAGACCTGAGAGAGAATCCTGCTTCTCATTGTCCATGCCGCTTCTGCCATAAGCCTTCACGCGCTTTGCAACCTCCAAAAGACTGCAGATGCGAAGAAGCTCGGTCGTATTCAGTGCACCACCGATATCAAGCCTCTTTAGGGAAGCATGTACATTGTGTATGCCAACGAAGGACACTCCGCTGTCTTTGTACAGGCGGCTTAGTGCATCGGCAGTGGTGGTCTGCAGATGTCTGATTTCGTATAAATCGGTGATAGGCTCAAGCGAAAGACACCTTTTCTTTGTCTCATCACATGCTGCGTAGCTGCTTAGCATGGTGAGGATTTTGTTATATTCCAATGTTTTGTAAACTTTTTTATTCATTTCTATATCCTTATATTTCGGTAGTTGAATATTAAATTCATATTTACTGTATAGCTTATCATATTATAGCTGAAAATCTTCAAAAAAACCATAATAAATATGTATTAAATGATAATTACAAGATGATAACATAAAGTTTAATACATAACAAACCAGTTTGTTAAACGAGCCAAAAAGTAAGGGCTTGCGACATGTACCCGCCGGACTGCTGCACTGCTCCCACCGGTGCTACGCTGCGTGACTAAGATTCTGTATGGATTATGCATTTACTTTTTCTATACATGACGAAACCGTCGCTACTCGCCTTCCATGGCTCGATAGCTCCTTGCCCCGGCGTCCATGCCGTGGCATTTCTGTGTTATGAGCATAATCCTACAGTATCTAAGCCACTGCGCTATTCGCGC
>OHPI01001220.1_pt1 | contig 14334 bp, 16 predicted proteins | sample 1577651 | NCBI WGS metagenome assembly OHPI01 (sample SAMEA3879578, study PRJEB24766) | human gut metagenome | biome: human-associated habitat; feature: feces | place: USA | collected 1985/1987
GTGAAAGTCAAACCTTCTTTCATCTTGGTTCATTCTCATATCACCCTATATCATTCTACATTTCGTGTTAGATTATGGGAATGTAATGAAGTTTTACATTAGGTTGTATTTTATTTCTCGTTTCTTCCCAAATGTTGATTGTGGCGATCCACTTGACAAAACTGCTCTTTCTGACTATACTGTATATGTATAAAGAAATACAGTTAGGGGGATTGTATGCACATAGTAATATCAAACACATCAGATTTGCCGATTTATGTGCAGATAAAGGAGCAAGTCAAAGAACAAATTTTGTCGGGTGAGCTTGAGGAAGATGAAATGCTACCATCACTTCGACAGTTGGCAAAGGATTTGAAAATCAGTGTATTGACTACTACACGAGCCTACAACGAGTTAGAGGAAGAAGGTTTTATTACAAGTCGTCAAGGTAAAGGATTCTTTGTAATGTCGAGTGGTTCAAATCTCATTCGAGAACAGCTAATACAAGAGGTAGAAAAAAATCTTAACAGTGCAATATTGGCGGCTGAACGAGCTTCTATGACCGATGAAGAACTTATTAAGCTCCTACGGCTTTTATTGGAGGTAAACCATGAGTGAACAATGTTTAGAATTAAAAAATGTATGCAAAAGTTTTCGTGATTTTACGCTGAATAATATTAGCTTCACATTGCCACAAGGGTATATTATGGGGCTTGTCGGCCCGAATGGAGCAGGAAAAACGACAACAATTCAGCTTATTCTCAATATGCTTGAAAAAGATGCTGGCAGGATTTTGGCCTTTGGTAAAGATAATGTGGTTAGTGAAAAAGAGATAAAGCAGGATATTGGTATTGTTTTTGACAGCATATTTTATGTGGATAGCTGGACAGTAAAAGATACAGAAAAAGCAGTATCTATTTTTTACGATAACTGGCGACATGATATTTTTAACGATATGGTTAAACGCTTTGACTTACCGCTAAATAAAAAGGTTGGCGAGTTATCACGCGGTATGCAAATGAAGCTAATGCTTGCGTGTGCGTTTTCGCATGATGCCAAGCTGCTAATACTCGATGAGCCTACAAGTGGACTTGATCCTCTTACTCGAGATGAGTTTTTGGAAATTCTGCAAGATTATATCAGAGATGGTCAAAGAAGTGTGCTGTTCTCAACACATATTACCACCGATTTGGAGCGCGTAGCTGACTATATCACCCTCATCAATCGAGGCAATATGATTTTTACAGGTAGTATGGAAGATTTGTTAAGCAGTTACCGCCTCATTAAAGGGAAACCTTGCGATCTTACAGCCGATCTCGAAAAAAATATTTTGGGATTACGCAAAACAGCTATGGGGTTTGAAGGTCTTATAACTGCAAATGCGGCAGTCCAATACAAACATTGCGTTCTTGATACCGCAACTATTGATGACATTATTATCTGCATTGGCAAGGGAGGTACAAAGGCATGACAGGGGTTGCGAGAATTACAAAACTGGATTTTTTTATAATGAAATCACAAGGAATTTCATATTTATCATTGGTTGCAGTAATTTTGTTGTTCGGACTTATGGGTTCCTCCATAACTGTGTTATGCATTACAGGCGCATGGTTTATCGCATTGATGGCTACTAACATTTTTGCCATACAGGAAAAAAATCATCTTGACCGTTTATATGGTTCTGTTTGCGTGAGCTTAAACGAGGTCGTTCTTGGACGATACACCTTTGTGTTTCTGAATTACTTCACCAGCATGGTTGTAATTATTATCCTATATCTCGGCTTTGTGCTGTGTCGAAAAGCTACATTCGATGTGCCTGATATAATGCTTGGATTGGGGTTATCATTTTTAGTTTTCTCTACAATAACAGGAATACAAATGCCGTTATTTTTCAAAATGGGGTACACCAAAGCAAAGTTATGGTCTGTCATTCCTTTTGCAGTTGTAATGTTATTGGTGGTATTACCCTCTTTTGTATCTGCATTATCTGGTATCCTTGACTTTGCACAATCGCATAAGGAACTTTTTGCATTTGCCTGTATATTAACAAGTTGTATTATTCAATTTGTTTCATATCACATTGCTGTTATTTTCTATCGTAAACAAAGATAGAAGATTGCAATACCAACTGGAAAGGAGGTCAATCTATGTTTATACCGAAGTGTAAAAAATGCGGCGGCAAAGTGATTTCCGCATACACCAATATTGAGATTGAAACTAATGGTGTTCTGAAAACTGTAACAAATACTCCCGCAAAAAAATGTTCAAAATGCGGACATATTATTGTAGACGACATTACAATGGAAAAAGCAAAACAGTATGCCAATGATTATCCTGCAAATACAATCGACTATGCAATGTGCGAAGCCGAAGAAGTTGTAGTAATTCAGACCCTCTTATTGTAAGTAATAGGATAAGGGGGCTGTAATAGAAAATGGATAAAGAAAACTGGATATTATGTCCCGTTTGTGGAAATAAAACAAGATTAAAGATACGGAAAGATACGGAACTCAAAAACTTCCCGCTATTCTGTCCGAAATGTAGGCAAGAGACCTTGATCCATGTAAAACAATTCAATATAACCGTTATCAAAGAGCCAGACGCACAGACGCAGAGCCGATAACCCGTAGCCAGCAGGCATACGGATTATCGGCTCTTTTCTTTTGATAGCATCTGTGCTGACACACACAACAAGACCGTTGTGATCGACCTTGCGGCGCAGAACGGCGGTTTTGAAATATTGTATTTCAAGCCGCCGTTTTCCTTTTGAAAAAATGGATTTACGGAGGGTGTGTTAAAGTCGCCCTTTTTTAAGGATACGGCGGTATCCGAGGAGGTATCGCCGTGTCTATTTTTGTCTTTTTTCACAGTACCCATGACCTACATCAGTTAAAAAAAGCATAGCTCCCCCTCCGGGTTATTCCGGCTATGTATGCGAAATTTGTTGGAACCTTAACTATTATGTCATTTCATGCGTCCGTGTGGCTTCATGCCGCCCGGGCGCTTTTGCGTTCTTATGGGGCTGCTTCGGGTCATGTTGGCCCGAAGTCATTCCCCGGTGCCGCTCCCCGCCGCCTTCGTTTCGGTCACTCGTCAACCAACAACCGAAACGGAGGTCAATATGGCTATTTCCCCATCGGGCAGTACCATACTCCGCACCACGCCGGTATTTCCGGGCATTCTTGGATTTCTGGTACACGATAAACCACAGCAGAGCGCCGCAGGCATCTCCCACCAGCAGGTCAAACGGATGCAGGCTGGGCAGGGGATTGGCAAAGGCTTCCCCGATTTTAAGGAACGCCCCCAAAATCCTATCCAGCACATCGCCGCCGGATGCCATGCGGTACGCCTGCCCCAGCTTGGTAGCCATCAGGCCGACCAGGATATACGGCAAAGCCGCTTTTAGCAGCTTGGAAGTATTGACTTTCGGCAATTTTTTCATCTGTCCACCTCCTGGCTCTTGTTCCGGGAGAGAGATTTTGCCATATCCTTGACCACTTCTTGAAGTTTGGAAAGCTGCTTGCGGATGGACGGCTTCTCCTTGGACTGGCTTTTCACGACTTTACCGGAATATTCCCGGAATGCCGCCGTCAGTGCGTCGGCATCTTTACTCTTGAAAAAGACCAGATACCGGGGCGACTGTGTGGAAGCATCCTTTTTGAGAGCAAAGTCAATGCCGTATTTCCGGGCAACTTTCTCAAAAGACTTGATGTTGCCGTCCGTGATTTCGATGTTGCTGACCCCAGCCCCCTGCCGGACAAGGTGTTTCACACTCTGTTTGCCCTTGTAGATCTTGGGATTTTTTTGCTTTTTCTCCATTTCCTCAAGGGCTTTCAGGAGTGCGGCTTTCAGCACATTGGCGGTCAGCTTGGTGGCTTTGATGCTAATCGCCACCGATTTGTTTTCAACTTCTTCCTGCAAACCTCATCACTCCTTTCTCTGGCAGGAATGCTGAAAAAGGAAATGGTCTAAGGCGGAACCACCAGCCGGTGCAACAGAAACAGTGTCAGCCGGTACAGGTCATCAGGCATCAGCCCTCCACCTCGTTTTCTCCCTGAGCATGGATTTTCAGAATGCCATCCAGGGTAGTGGCGGTAATGCCCAGCCGCTGCGCCACAGCAATATCGTTTTTTACGGACTCGTCAACTTCGTCCCCGCAGACAATCAGCACATGGCTCCGGCGCAGAAGTTCACGCCCAATGTCAATGCCGTCCTTGTGTTCGGCAGGAATGGAATCACGCAGGAAATGGGGAAGATAGAGAACCGGACAGATTGGGGTAAAACCGGCTTCATAGACTTTGCGGCAGTACACCGCCGCCTGATCAATGACAGTAAACTCGCCGCCTTTCCAGACGGCTGTAATGTAGGCAAATGGCTTTTTCATGGGGAAGCTCCTTTCTCCGGCTGTGCCGGGTAGCAAACGAGCAACCCCGTGTCAAGAATGAAAATGAACGCACACCGTGCGTTCTTGACACAGTGCTGCTCATTTGCATTTTTGCAGTTAAGGGGGCTGGTCAGAAACTGGCGCAGCCGCCCATAGGCGATTATGAAAAAAGCAGTTACCCACCGCCGTAAAGGTCATGGTTGACCAAAGCTGTGTAGTAACTGCTGATAGTGGTAGGGGCATTATACAAGGCGGTAAGCAGATACGCCCGGATGTTTCGGACTTTGGTGGTGTTAGATTTCAAACTGCTCACCACATAGCTGATATGCTCCGAATTGAGTTTTAGCAGGCGGCTCTTTACAACCTCTAAGGGGAAGTCCTGGCCGCCTATGCGGATCATGGGCTTTGTGCTGCAAACCGTGTCCACCATGATGTCAACAATCTCGTCCAGAATGTCAGCATCATAGCCGAGCTGCCTGCGAGTGATGTCGTACTCAATATTCTCCATGATAATCTGACGATAGACACGCATCGTATCCATCGCATCTGCCGCAGGCGATTTATCTTCCGGCAGCCCCCTGGCCGGATGGATAGATGGTTCAGTATCACTCAATTCAGTATCTTTTATCTCAGTATTATTAGAGGCCGTTTTTTGGAAGTCTTGACTTCCAGATTGCGGAACTTTAGACTTCCGTTTTTCGGAAGTCAAGACTTCCGCATTCCGAACAAAGTTCTTAACATAGATTTTTGTCGGCTTTCCCTGGCCTTGCTTTTTGCGCTCGATCAAGCCCGCCTTATCCAGTTCCCCAAAAAGGGAAACGGCTTTGGTATGCCCGCAGCACAAATATTCCAAAGCATCCTCCAGAGTAAAGAAAATGAATACCCGGTTGTATTCGTCCAGCCAGCCATTCCGAACTGACAGCCCCATACGGTCAAGCATAAGCCCGTACAGGATTTTGGCGTCGGAAGATATGCGCCGGTAGCTGGGGTCAGTGAACAGCACTTTGGGTATCCGGTAAAAAGTGAACTGTTCCGCTTCATCTCCGTAGAAGTAGTCCAGCATGGCAAGGTCTGGCATGAATTACACCTCCCTCCTAAAAAATTCTAAACGCTTAAAGCAAAAGGTGCTGCCCGAAAGCAACACCTTTTAAATCTGAAACTGGCATCTCTATTCTGTTTTTCTATGGAATCATCTGGAAATGCTTGAGTGCATCCATAATCGCTGCTTCTTTCTCTGGCGGGCACTTCGGCACTTTGGCATCTTCTTTTTTTGACTGGTTATAGTTCTTTCTCTCGATAATGCCACATTTCCGTTTTATTTGGGCGATATAAAGCTGACTGACTTTAAAGCCGAATTTTTCAAGTACATAAGCCTTGATTTCATCGTAAGTGGCTTTACTCTCCGCCGCCGTCAAATCCAACTCATCCATCGTGATTTCCACCTCGATATGATGCTTGACATTTAGTTTGGACAATAAACATACCGTTTCCACATGCTTCGTCCTTGGAAACAGATCCACAGGCTGCACTTTCTCTGCGTGATACCCATTTTGTTCCAACCATGCGGCGTCCCGGGCGGCGGTGGCGGGGTTGCAGCTGACGTAGACCACCCGGCGGGGGGCCATGCGTACCACGGCAGAAAGGGTGGCCCCGTCGCAGCCTTTGCGGGGCGGGTCCAGCATCACGACATCCGGGTGCAGGCCCTCGGCGGCCAGCTGTGCGGCCGCCTGCCCGGCATCAGCGCAGAAGAAGCGGCTCTTGGCGAAAACCGCTGCACCCATGCGGGCGGCATTGGCCTTGGCGCTTTCGATGGCTTCGGGTACGATCTCTACGCCCACCAGCTCACGGCAGTGGTCTGCCATGGAAAGGCCGATGGTGCCCATGCCGCAGTAGAGATCCAGCAAAAGGTCATCCGGTGTCAGCTGGGCGTATTCGGCAGCGATGCCGTAGAGCTGCTCAGCGGCAAGCGTGTTTACCTGATAAAACGAAAGCGGGCCAAGCTGCACCGGGACGCCGCAGAGGGTGTCTTCAATATACCCCTGTCCATACAGAGTGTGAGTCTCAGAACCAAGGATGACATTGGTGTTTTTTGCGTTGACATTCAACAGGATGGTGACAATGTCCGGAAACGCCTCTTTCAGCCGGGTGCACAGCTCTTCGGCTGAAGGAAGCTTGGCACGAGTGGATACCAGACAAACCATGATCTGACCGCTGTGTGCACCGCGGCGCAGGAAGATATGCCGTACGAGGCCCTTGCCGGTCTCCTCATTGTAGGGGTGGATGCCTTTTTCTGCAAAGAATGCGCACAGGGTGTTGCCGATCTCATTCAGTACGCCGGGCTGCAGGCGGCAGTCCGGACAGGGAACGATACGGTGGGTACGCCCGGCATAAAAACCAATGCAAGGGCGGCCGGCTTTGTCTGTTCCGACCGGAAACTGGACTTTATTGCGGTATCGGTCGATCTCCGGGGAGCCTACGATGGGAAGGACCGGAACATCCAGCCCGCCGATGCGTGCAAAGGCGTCTGCAACATTCTCCTGCTTGGCGCGGAGCTCGGCGGCATAGTCCAGATGCCGCAGGCTGCAGCCGCCGCAGGGACCGGCCACAGCACAGTCCACCGGGATGCGATCCGGCGAGGGCTTGAGCACCTCGTCCAGAATGCCGAAAGCATAGCGCTTGCAGTCCTTGACGATGCGTACCCGGGCTTCATCACCGGGCGCTGCACCGGGAATGAACACGGTCTCACCCTCCGGGCTGTGGGCGACACCGCTGCCATCGCTGGACAGGCGCTCCACCTGCAGAGTGAGAACTTGATTTTTCTGTAAGGGCATGAAGGGTCTCCTTTACTGGTGGTCGGTGCCGTCGGCAGGGGCATCTGCCTGTGCCGCAAAATACTTGCTGGGCGGCACGCCCTTGGCACGCTTGAATACCCGCGAAAAATAGAACTGGTCGAAGAAGCCTACCGAAACAGCGACCTCTGCAATGGACAGATTGCCTGCACGTAGCAGCTTGCAGGCTTCGTTGATACGGTACTCGGTAAGGTAATCGATGGGGCTTTTGCCTACATTCAACATGAACACACGATAAAGGTGGCTGCGGGATACGCCTACACTTTTTGCCACATCGTCGATGGAGATATCGTGAGAATAATTGAATTGGATATACTTGATTGCATTGAGCACATACTGACTGGAAGAAGAAGCCGTGTGAGGCTTGCCGACGCTGGTCTCCTTCATCAGGGAAGCAATGAACAGGTACAGATATCCCACCATGGCGGCTTCGTCCTGCGGCTGCAGCCCACGGGAGGAATAGATGTTGGCCAGTGCGGTACGCATTCCCTCCGGATCCTGTGTGTGATGCACAGGCGAGGCATCCGTAAAAGGCAGCTGTGCAGTCAGCTTATGGGCACATGCGCCATTAAAACCGACCCAGCTGTACTCCCACGGCTGCTGCTCATCGGCTGTGTAACGGATGAGCTGGCTGGGCCGTGCAAAGAACAGATCCCCCGGGCTCACTTCCCAGGTGCGGCCGCCCACCTCGAATACACCCTTGCCGGAAAGCACCAGATGGATCAGGTAATGATCCCGGATGCCGGGGCCCCAGGTCTGCCCCGGAGCACAGCGTTCGATACCGCAGTTGAAAATGGACAGCTCAATATTGTTGGTATAATTTTGCTTGAAGGATTGCTTGTATACGTCCGCCATAGCCGCGTTTCCTCCACTTTGTCATATTGCAGGCAGCTTTCTGCCCGACATTAAGATAAGTATACCACACATCTGCCTGCAAGTTCAACAAAAGTACATCTTATTCTTTGAGCTGGACGCCAAAATTCGTGCTTTTTCTGCGATGGAAATTGAAAAAAGGGGCTGGATGCATTACAATAGGCATAACAAACCCGTCTATCTCAAGACAGCATTCTGAGGGAGGGATCGTCATGGCGACCAGCACACAGCTTCGGCAGCGGATCGCGACAGGGGAGTGGGACCCAAAGCTCCGGGCATTGTACGGAAATACGGAACAGGAGCTTTGCCGCCAGCGTGCAAGGTACTGCGCCGCACTGGAGCAGTTTGAGCTGTATTTCGGCCCGGGCAGGCAGGTGCAGGTCTATTCAGCACCGGGCCGTGCAGAACTGGGCGGCAACCATACCGACCACCAGCACGGTTACGGCCTTGCGGCGGCGGTGACACTGGACCTTGTGGCGGTCGCAGCCCGCAATACGGACGGCTATGTTCGGGTGAAGTCCCGTGGGTTCAACAAACTGGATGTCATTGACCTGACCGTAGCAGGCCCGCAGGAAGGGGAGGGAACCCACTCCGCCAGTCTGATCCGCGGCATTGCGGAGGGGTTCCGGGCCGTTGGAAAAAAGGTGGGCGGCTTTGATGCCTATACTGCCAGCGATGTGCTGCGCGGGTCCGGACTTTCCAGCTCTGCGGCCTTTGAAATGGGAATGGCGGTCATCTGGAACGGGGAGTACGATTGCGGCCTTGCCCCTACGGAGCTGGCGAAGATCTGCCAGTACGCAGAAAACACCTACTTTGGCAAGCCGAGCGGACTTTTGGATCAGCTGACCAGTGCGGTGGGCGGCATCATCTTTGCAGACTTTGCAGATCCGGCATCGCCGCAGATCGAAAAGATCCATACGGACGGCCTGCTGCCGCCGGGCATGAGCCTGTGCGTTACGGATACGCGCGGCAGTCACAGTGAACTGACAAGTGAGTTTGCAGCCATCAGGAAAGAGATGGAGCAGGTGGCCGGGACGTTGGGCAAAAAAGTTCTGGGACAGGTGACGGAAAGCGAATTCTGGGCGGCGCTGCCTGAGCTGCGCAGCAAATGCGGCGACAGGGCTGTGCTGCGGGCCATTCACTATTTTGAAGAAAATACCCGTACGCTTGCACAGCGGGACGCGCTGCAGGCGGGAAAGTTTGCAGCTTTTGCTGCGCTGGTTCTGGAAAGCGGCCGGGCCTCTTTTGCATTGTGTCAGAACGTCTATTGCAGCACGGATGTGCGGCATCAGGGACTCTCCGTGGCGCTGGCGCTGAGCCAGTGCATCCTGCAGGGCAGAGGTGCCTGGCGGATGCAGGGCGGCGGCTTTGCAGGAACCATTCAGGCCTATGTGCCCAGGGAACTGCTGGAACGCTATCACAGTGAGATCGAGCGGGTGTTCGGCGCAGGCAGCTGTTATGTGCTGCGCCTGCGGGAACAAGGTGCTGTGCGGGTAGGTTGAAACAGCAAAAAGAAAAGCATCTGCGGTGTGATATGTACCGCAGATGCTTTTTTATACGTAAGAATGTAAACCGGATGAAATCAGCAGCCAGACAGGAAGCCGTTTGTCTGATTCTGTACCTGCTGTTTTCGCTGCTGCTGATCCGAGAGATACTCCACCATTTCCTTTTCCTCACGAGAAAAATGGAACAGGTTGGAGAGCGTGTCATAAGCGCCGACCACAAAATTGAAGCCGGTCTTTACCACATTGAACAACAGAAGAGGAACAAAGGTGAAGGAGAACGAGATCAACCCGCCGCCAAAGAAGATGTCATCCAGACGTAGGTTGTTGAAGAAAAGATCCAGCGCATCGCCCAACGGTCCGCCGCCGGAAATGGAATACAGCTCCTCTTCCGGGACAGATGCGTAAGAATGAGGCATCTGAAGGTTTTTCATGGATGAAGCTCCTTTCCGACAAATAGATCTGCTTCCTCAGGGTCAAACGCAGGGATCAGGCGGCTGCCGTATCAGAAGCCTGTCCGTTGTTGAAAACAGGCATGGGGTTCACAAGGTCGTTGTAGATGTTCTTGACCGTACGGATAATGCTTACGACCTGACCGTATGCATAGTAACCTGCCAGAGTACCAATACCAAACAGAGCAAGCTTGCTCCAGCCATTCAGCTTATCCCAGGTGTGGTAGAAGGTGCCAGCCGGGGACAAACCATTGTTGGCTCCGCTGACAATGGTGTTTTTGATGTAACTGAGGGAATAACTGCCACCCAGAAGGAGCGCATTGACAAGAGCGCTTTGGCAGAAGATGACAAACTGATCGGTATTGAAGGTGATGTCGTAGCCAAACACACTGCCAAGAAGAATCTCCTTGCCGCCGTCCAGATAGGTCATTTCTTCTTCAGAAATAACGGCGTAGGAAGCCGGTAAAAGCATGGTGGTCTGATAGAGATGGTCCATGATGGGAAAACTCCTTTCCATAGTGGAATCTGCATAAAGGCAGATAATATACTACCTGAATTGTAGCATAACTGTGTCAAAATAACAAGAGCAGAGCTGCGTAAAATCATGATACATTTGTGAACAAATTGTTACAAGGAAGCAGCAAAATGACGAATGCCAGTGTAAAACCGTGCGGCGTGACCCAATTCCGGTTCCGAAAAAATGTTCCGGCGCAATAATAAAAAGCATCTGCACGGATCCGTGCAGATGCTTTGAAGAGAATGCAAAATTTTACGCAACCCGCTCATACAGCACGGTCAGACCGGCAATGTGAGCAGAAAGACCTTCCGGCAGGGGAGTGGAGAGCCGCCACTGCCAGTTGGTACCCTGTGTGCTGGGGGTATTGATGCGGGCTTCGCTGCCCAGATGCAGCCAGTCTGCCAGCGGGATGATGGCCATATCCGAAACACTGGCAAGGCAGGCGCAGATCATGGCTTCGGTCAGTTCCTCAGGCTTGCAGCGCAGATAGCGGCAGGCATAGGCAACGTCCTCTGCACTGGCGTTGATGCGCCAGCCTTCCGTCGTCACATTATCGTGCGTGCCGGTGTACACCACGCTGTTGCGGTGGTAGGTGTGGGGCAGATAGTTGCCGGACTCGCGGCTGTCGAAGGCGAACTGCATGATCTTCATGCCCGGATAGCCGCTGGCAGAAAGCATGGCCTTGACCTCCGGGGTCAGGTAGCCAAGATCCTCGGCAATGATACTGCCCTCGCCCAGCGCTTCGTGCATGGCATGGATGAAGTCCCGGTCGGGGCCCTTTTCCCAGTGGCCGTTCGCTGCCGTTTTGTCCCCGGCGGGGATGCAGTAGTAGCTCTCAAAGCCCCGGAAATGATCGATGCGCACCACATCATAAATGGAGGTGGCGTACTTCATGCGCTGCTTCCACCATGCAAAGCCGGTGGCCTTGTGAACGGACCAGTCGTACAACGGGTTGCCCCACAGCTGTCCGTCTGCCGCAAAGGCGTCCGGAGGGCACCCGGCCACCTGCGTCAGGTGCATGGTGCCGTCGGTCTGGAACAGCTCCGGGTGGGTCCACAGGTCGCTGGAATCCGGGCTGACATAGATGGGGATATCGCCCACCAGCCGGATGCCCTTCGCGTTTGCGTAGGCCTTGAGGGCGCTCCACTGGGTGTAGAAGAAAAACTGCACAGCCTTGTAGTAGTCGATACTCCCGGCAAGCTCTGCCTTGGCTGCGGCAATGGCTTCCGGCTCACGGCAGCGCAGCGCGTTCGGCCAGTCGGCAAGGCCCGCCTGCCCCTGCGCGGCCTTCACTGCCATGAACAGGGCATAATCCTCCAGCCAGAAGCTGTGTTCGCGGCAGAAGGCTTCATAAGCGGGGGAAGGGGAGGCCAGCAGACGATCCGCTGCTTTTTTCAGGACAACGGGCCGCTCGTTGTAGAGCGCACCGTAATCGATGGGGCCGACGGGCCTTTCCGCAGGAATCTCGTCAGCGGTCAGCCAGCCGTCAGAAGCCAGCAGGCGGTAATCAATGAAATAAGGGTTGCCGGCAAAGGCAGAAAAGCTCTGGTAGGGGCTGTCGCCGTAGCCGGTGGGGCCGATGGGCAGGATCTGCCAGAAGGCCTGCTTCGCCTCGGCCAGAAAATCCACGAATGCAAAGGCCTCTTTTCCCAGCGTACCGATGCCAAAGGGGCCCGGCAGGCTGAAAACAGGCATCAGAATGCCGCTTGCACGCATTGTGCGCACCTCCTTAGCCCTTCACGGCACCTGCCACAACGCCTTCGATGATGTATTTCTGGCAGGTCATGTACAGGATGATGATGGGGATGATGGCAATGATGATGCAGGCCATCATGGGAGCCAGCTCCACACGGCCGTAGCCGCCGCGGAAATACTGGATGGCCATGGGGATGGTACGATACTTCTTGATGTCCAGCACCAGCGTGGGCAGCAGGTAGTCGTTCCACACCCACATGGTCTCGAGGATGGCGGTGGAGATCATGGTGGGCTTGAGGATGGGGAATACGACCTTGAAGAAGATCTGGATGGGGTTGCAGCCGTCGATCATGGCCGCTTCCTCAATTTCCATGGGCACGCTCTTCATGAAGCCGGTGAACATGAACACGGCCAGACCTGCGCCGAAGCCCAGATAGATGATGCAGATGTTCCAGGGGGTGTTCAGATTGAGCTGGTCAGCAGTCTTGGACAGGGTGAACATGACCATCTGGAAGGGAACGACCATGGAGAACACGATCAGCAGGTTCATGAACTTGCTCAGCTTGTTGTTCACGCGGGTAAGGTACCAACCGGTCATGGAGCAGCACAGCAGGATCAGCGCCACACTGGTAACGGTGATGACAAGGCTGTAGCCAAGGCTGGAAAGGAAACCCATTTTGGTGACGCCGTAAACGTAGTTGCTCAGGCCCGCAAAGGTCTCTGCGGTGGGCAGCTTGAACACGGTGGAGGTGGTAAAGGTACCCTCGACCTTCAAGCTGTTCAGCAGGATCAGCACGATGGGGTAGATCCACAGCAGACTCAGCAGAGACATGATGACGGTGAGGACGTTATCCCACATTTTTTTCTGTTTAGGCATTACTGCTGCACCTCCTTGGAACGGGTAAAGTGGAGCTGGATCAGAGAAATGACCACAACGATCAGGAAGAACACCACAGCCTTTGCCTGACCGATGCCCTTCCACTGGGCACCGGAACGGCCATAGAAGGTGTTGTAGATGTTCAGGGCCAGCATTTCACTGGCGTTGGCGGGTTCGCCTGCGGTCAGGGCAACGTTCTGGTCGAACAGTTTGAAGCTGTTGGTCAGGGTCAGGAAGGTGCAGATGGTCACGCTGGGCATGACCATGGGGATCTTGATCTTGAACAGGATCTCGCGGTCGTTGGCACCGTCGATCTTAGCGGCCTCGATCAGGTCACCGGGCACGCTCTGCAGGCCGGCAACGTAAATGATCATCATGTAGCCGATCTGCTGCCAGCACATCAGGATGACCAGACCGACGAAACCGGCCTTGGCATCCAGCGCCAGCAGGGGCTTCTGCAGGTTTGCCAGCACACCGTTGAGCAGGATCTGCCAGATGTAGCCCAGCAGGATGCCGCCGATAAGGTTCGGCATGAAGTAGACGGTGCGGAAGAGGTTGGTGCCGCGGATGCCGCGGGTGAGCACCAGCGCGATGGCGAAGGCGCACACATTGATGAGCACGGTGCTTACCACCGTAAAGGCAGCGGTGAACCCAAAGGCGTGGAGGAAGGTCTCATCCGAAAAGACGTTGATGTAGTTCTGCAGGCCCACGAAGGTGGTCTTGCTCACGGTGGTGAAACGCTGGAAGGAAAGATAGATGCCCCAGATGAAGGGCCAGATGAAGCCGATGATGAACGCCAGCAGGGTGGGCAGGACGAACACCGGCCAGTATTTGCTGATGGCCTTTTGCATGATATACCTCCCGAAAAAGAAGGGGGCGGGCGAACCGATCGCCCGCCCCCGTTAGTCAAACTGTTGCGGAAGAAAGAGAGTGCTTAGCCGTTGGCCAGCTTGTACTCCTTGGCCCAGCCGTCCACAAAGGCGGTGACCACATCGTCCCAGCTGCCGGTGCCTGCTGCATAAGCGGTCAGTGCAGAGCCGACGCCGTTCTTCCACTCCTCGGAAGGCATGGTGGAGAAGCACCAGTCAACGCTGGTCTTGCCAGCGGCAACGTAATCGTTGGCGATGGCGATGAGGGGGTTGGTGGAGTCCTTGGCGGCCTTGAAGGGGATGACGAAGCCCATGTCATCGGCCATAGCGGAAGTAC